>Ga0213861_10000396_pt1 | contig 38046 bp, 38 predicted proteins | sample PICome_4_FD_160110 | JGI IMG/M metagenome (GOLD analysis project Ga0213861, IMG submission 160110) | Coastal seawater microbial communities near Pivers Island, North Carolina, United States - PICO131 | ecosystem: Environmental > Aquatic > Marine > Coastal | place: USA: North Carolina... | reverse complement strand
GTGCGACTGGTTTCACTGGTGCGACCGGATTTACAGGTGCCACTGGTTTCACTGGTGCGACCGGATTTACAGGTGCGACTGGTTTCACTGGTGCGACTGGTTTCACTGGTGCGACCGGATTTACTGGTGCGACCGGATTTACAGGTGCGACTGGTTTCACTGGTTTCACTGGTGCGACCGGATTTACAGGTGCCACTGGTTTCACTGGTGCGACTGGTTTCACTGGTGCGACTGGTTTCACAGGCGCGACCGGATTTACAGGTGCTACAGGTTTTACAGGTGCTACAGGTTTTACAGGATTTACAGGCGCTACAGGATTCACAGGCGCGACAGGATTCACAGGCGCGACAGGATTCACAGGTGCTACTGGTTTCACTGGTGCGACAGGATTCACTGGTGCGACAGGATTTACAGGCGCTACAGGTTTTACAGGCGCTACAGGATTCACCGGCGCGACCGGCTTCACTGGCGCGACCGGCTTCACAGGTGCTACCGGCCCCACAGGTTCAACTGGCTCTACAGGTGCGACAGGATTTACGGGCGCGACTGGTTTCACTGGTGCGACCGGCTTTACAGGTGCGACCGGTTTCACAGGTGCCACTGGTTTCACTGGCGCGACGGGTTTCACTGGTGCGACCGGCTTTACAGGCGCGACGGGTTTTATCGAACAAATTAGTTCAAATGATCCCCTTGAACCAGTTGTTGTGTTTACCAATACTTTAAATACTTCGAGTGGTGGCGATTTGAATGGTGTAGCGATGACGTATGATGGATTAAACCAAACCGCCGTCGGAAGTAATGCCTCCAAAGTTATGACTATTTATAATTCAACTGACAAAGGACTTAATTGGGTTTTAAATAGTTCTTTTTTTACTACTTCTGGCGATTTTAACGATGTGGCGATGTCTAGCGACGGAACAAAACAAACCGCGGTTGGAAATGATGATAATTATAAAAATGTAATTTATACTAATACTGAGTTGTCGACTACTTGGAATAAAAGTACCATAACTGGTGCGACTACTCAAACTAATACTATGAAATCAGTTGCGATGTCGAGTGACGGAACAAACCAAACCGCGGTTTCAATAAGAACTACCTCTTTAGGGGCGTATGAATTTTCAAATCCAAGTGAAATTTTAATTTATGTTTCGGATGATTCTGGTGCCACTTTTGCATTACACACCCAACCACCAATTAGTACTCTGCTTGAGAATCAATTATACTCTGTGGCAATGTCCAGTAACGGGAACGTCCAAACCGTTGTCGGGTATGACTCCACTAGTAGCGGAGTAATTCTGTATAGAAAATTAATAACTGACGACTTTAGTTATTATGTTGTTAATAGTATACGTTTATTATCGGTGGCAATGTCCAGTGACGGAGCAATCCAAACCGCGGTCGGTGTTAATAATGCAAACGAAATTGTAATTTTTAAATTAGATAATCTATCTAATTTTGCGTGGAATCAAATAGGAATAACATCACCCCCAACAGGCACATTAACGTCGGTTTCGATGTCAATTGACGGACAAACCCAAACCGCGGTCGGAGTTGATTCCAGTGGTAACGCATTAATTTATCAATCCTTGGACGAAGGCATAACTTGGACAGAGAATATCACTTATACAGGAACTTCAATTGATTTTAATTCGGTCGCCGTTTCTGGAAACGGTACTATCCAAACAGTGGTTGGTGATTCGGCGGATAATTTGGAGGTCGATAATAAAATTTTTAATATTAACTATACAAATACAGTAGTATATGATAGAATACATAATCAATACTATTACGACCCTACTAAAACATTTGTGATTGACCACCCTCTAGATAAAAATAAATATTTAGTTCATGCGTGTTTAGAAGGACCGGAAGCAGGGGTTTATTACAGAGGAAAAGGCGAAATAACAAACGACCATTCAACGACCATAGAATTACCTAATTATGTCGTGAGTTTGGCAACCGATTTTACAATCCAATTGACGGCGATTTACAATCATAATAATAACCACGTTATTCCTAATTATGCTGCGGGTGAAATAGAAGACGGTAAATTCAAGGTATATGGTGTCAATGGTAAATTTAGTTGGATTGTGTATGGTTTGCGGTCACATATAAATGTTGAACCACTAAAAACGGACGTGAAAATATTAGGAGATGGGCCATATAAATGGTATGAATAAACGTTGAATTGATAAAATTTGTTCTCACCGACCTCGTGTCCTCTATTCAAGAACGAACTGCCGGTTCCGAAGAATCTCTGTTAAAATACCCCACAATGGGTTCTCCAGAAGACGCCATTGACATTGACGTTGCCCGTTGAGTATGGATGCGAATATAATAATATTTATATATTGTATAAATATTATGGAAAATAATTCGGTTTCTTATATTAAGGCAGATAATAACATAATAATAAATGAAAAATGTATAACTTGGGTTAAAAAAATGGGGGATTGTTTAGAAGTTTGCGCAAAAACAACTGGGTGCAACGTAATCAAATATGACGATACATACCGAATTTGTAAAATAAACAACCCAACCAGCTACAACGCACTTAATAAACTATTTGAATAGTTATGGGACAACTGCCTTTTGTAATTTACGCGTGTGTCGTGTAAAATAACATATAATTTATTCTATAAACTAAAAACTCTTGGTGTATAGTAGATTTGTTTTTTTTCAGGATTTCATCTAATTCATAAAAAAATTTTTTACTTAATTTATGTTGCGTCTTGATATTGCCAATATAAATATTATCGATATATATATATATACATATAATGCCTTATTATAAAGAAAAAAAAATGTTATTTATACATATACCTAAAACCGGTGGAACCATGATCGAACATAGCATTAAAGAAAATACACCGCAAACATTATATAGCTCTCCGACTAATTCATTATTAGATTTTCCATATAATCAAAAATCTCTTCAACATCAATTTTATACAACTATTTATAAATTTAGAAATAAGTTAGATGTAAATTTTGATAATATCAAAATATTTTCTGTTGTTAGAAATCCATATGATAGAATTATAAGTGATTTATTTTGGTTTAGCCTAATTAAAAAAGATTTTACTGCTGAACAAGTATATAATGTAATTAAAAATAATTATTTATATAGAGATGATTTAGATAATCATAATGAACCTCAATATAAATTTATTGTAGATGAAAACTCTGAATTAATTAAAAATATTAAAATATTCAGAACCGAAACATTAAATGAATCAAATGATGATTTGAGTAAATTTGTGGGTTTTAATATAAATATTCGAAAAGAAGGAATCAATAAAGATTATAGTAATTATTTAAACAAAGATTCTATATCTCTAATAAATATTTTTTATAAAAAAGATTTTGAATTATTTAATTATAAATTAGAATCGGCGTTTTAAATGTTCAAAGGTGTAAATCGTCAAAATACCCGTGAATAATGGTTTCATTTACGTGTTGACTATTGTACGTTATCGTCCGCCAACTTATATTATTCGCAAATATATTCCAAGTGTGGATAAATATTTTTAAGTCGGGAAATACATTATACAGTTTTTTGGTTAAATTATACAATTCTTTTGTTTTGAATGAGTCTCGAATGTGACCTCTAAAAATAAGTATCATTAATATGTATACATTGTATTCTCTATATTAAACCCACAAAATCATTTACCAATTTGTTATACACTTTTCGTATTTTAATATAAAATAAAATATCTCACGGTGTATAACAAATAATGTCCGCAATATTGACAGAAAAGGACAAGAAACATATAGCATCGCAAATTAAGAATATCCCCCTTAAAAAGGTCGACGAAGAAATGAATAAATTAATCCAGATAGGCAAAACTGCCAACGAATTCTCTCCTCGATCCAGAATCGGAAACAATGTCGTAGACTATTTTACTTTTCTTCAAAGATTAGAAACAAAGGGGAAATACGATATTAATTTTTTTGAGTTCATCGAGAGAATAGAAGAGTTTAAGAAAAAGAAGTTCATTCAAACCATGCTTACCTATTACAAAGAAGTAAAAAATAAAAATAATACCAAAAACGACTACATCGTTTACAAGGAGGTGTATAATATTTGCATAAGCGCGATTAACATTATGCGTCCGCTGAACTGTATGGAGATTTACACGAAATACCATACCAAACGAGCGTTGAATTTTTGTGCGGGGTGGGGTGGTTCGATGGTTGCGGCAACCGCATTAAACCTTGACGCGTTTTACGGAATTGAAATAAACACCGATTTAATGAAACCATACGACGAGATGATTAAGTATTTGAAAGATAAAAGCGATACCAAGTTTTCGGTCCAATTTTGCGACGCTGCGACGGTCGATTATTCGGAAATGAAATATGATACGGTTTTTTCGTCGCCTCCTTATTATTCCATCGAAAAATACGCAAACAACCTAAAATATGGGTCAAAAAGGGAAATGGACGAGCAATTTTATGCGCCGGCATTCAAAGAATCATATAATGGTCTTCAAACGGGAGGTCATTATATAATAAATATATGCAAGGAGGTATACGATAATGTATTAAAGGGTCTACTGGGAGAGGCCCATGAGATATTTCCGCTTAAAAAATCCCAGCGGCAAAACAATTATACGGAATTGGTGTATGTTTGGCACAAGAATTAGTAGGCGCCACCGAGACCAATTCTGGCGCTGGACCGGGCGTTCGGTTTATGACCGATGTATGCCGCATATTGTGGCGAGTATTTGTTAGGGGGTGGAGGACGAGGACGAGGATGAGTAATGATATTATGTTTAGGTGGTGGCGGTTGATTTTGTTTACTAAAATTATTAAATCCGTCTCTTTCAAGTTCCTTTTGTTTTTCTATATAAATTTGTTGCGTCAATTTGGTTGGAACTTGTTTTCCACTGGCAATAATTTCCCTTGCTATTTTTTCCTTTCTCTCTAATGTTGTAGGATAATATGGTATTTTCCCCCAGTCACCAGTCGTGACAACGGATTGTTTTGTTTTGTTTAATTTATTGGGGTTTAAAATGTTTTTATTTGGTTCTCTTAAATCATAGGTGTAATATTCATCATCGCCATATGGGATTCGTGTTAAAAAATTAGATATATTGATAAACATAATTTTGGGATTGTTGACAATAAAAACGTTGTCATTTGGGTTTGCCGATTTGTCTTCAATGTTGAAGGTTAATTGACTTATCGTTCGAAGACCATCAATCCCGTCATCTTTTTGTCCGATTATGTGTTCTGTTGTGCTGATAATTCTAGATATTCCGTCAAACAACTGGAGTATTTCTGGACTGCCTATATTGTAAAATAAACTTCGGTCTATTTTAATGCCAACGGAATCGCATCTTTTTTGTAGGGCGTTGTCTTCCATTCCCCATCCCCAAAAACAAGGAAATCCGTTTGTTTTTTCAAAATCGTTACCCTTCATCACAACAATTCCGCCCAATGCGTGTTTAAATCCATAATAATGTTTTACTATTCCGTGAGTGGTTTCGTAATCAAAAATTTTGTAAAACGGCAAAGTGTCAACGTCGTTAAATATAAAGGTAATATTTTTGTAATGGTCAGGATATTTCTTTTTAGCAGCAATAAACCCGATATTTTTAACTGCTCCTCGGTTAAATTTTCGTGCGTCGCATTGATGGGAGAAATATATTTCGTAATCTGTTTGGTCTTCAAGAATATAGCTCATATATTTACTAAAAAAATGTTTATGTTGAAGACGATTCCTATAGGGAACAATAAAAATGCGTTTAGGTATGTAAATGGTTGTTTCGGACATATATTTTAATAAAGGTATTATTTTTTGATTTATAACTATTTTGATTTATAACTATTTTGATTTATAACTATTTTGATTTATAACTATTTTGCCTTAATACTCTATAAATTGTATTTTTTAATTATTGCGAGAGGAATAAGATTTTCTTTCTTTGCGATGGTTTCAATCTTTTTATAACATTTATTGATGGTTACCTCGCTAATTTCACTTACATTTTTAACCTCTCTTTTATTAACGTTTAAACTAAATGTCTGCGAAACAAAATACACGATTCCTGCTGCGATGGAAGTGGGTGTATTTTCAGGCATGCTATATTTTTTGTCAATTTTCATAGAAATAAATTGACAAAGACGGGTCAATTCGCTATTTATGTTGAGCTTGCTACAATATCTTTCGATGAATGCTTCAGGGGTAGTTTTACCAAAGTTGGTTTTCTCCTTGTTGTCCATATTTTTCTCCAATTTATTGATTATTCCTAGAGCATTGTTACATCCTTTTGTCGCGCTGGTAACGTCCAAATGAAATATTGTTGCGATTTCCTTGGCGGTTCTTGGATAATCATTAATTCTACAGGCGATGTAAATAGATGCGGCTATAATGCCGTCCCTGTTGTCGCCTCTAAAGGTGAGATCATAATCCGATATTTTTTTGTGGTATGAGATGGCGTCGTTGATGATCATTTTGGGAATACCGGAATGTTGTGCCATAACTGTAATGACCTGAAACTCTTCGTATTGTGATTTTTCTTTATATGGCATTGATTGCCACTCGGTATATTGCTTAATTTTTCGCATTTCATATGTCATTGGTCCATAACTTAAAACTTTACAACCATATGAAGATTCGCGCAACATGGGATTTATAGGCATCCCGCATCTGGTTGGGTCGCTGTTATTATTGTCGTCCGCACCATAATACCTCCACTCTGGACCCATTTCAAGCAAATCCTTATAAATAATTCCACATTTTTTGTTGGTACATGTTTGAAATCCTTCTTCTGAAAAAGCCAATATGGCATCACATCGCTCACAAATTTCCCTGTTTCCAGAACCATACATACACTCAAGCGGAACATTTTTTTTATCTAAATTGCTAATTTCTGTGTCAAATATATTCCATAATTCGGTTTTGTTTATATTTGTATTTTTTCGTTTTTGACTTTTGTCTTTACTCATAATTATTGACGGTTTATTAATTGGGGAATTTAAATTCAATTTTATTTATATTTATATTTTTAAATAGTATATTAATATGGGAAATTTTGCGTCGTCGCCTTCATCAAATTCAACAGACAAAAAGTTCGATAATTTAACTGATATTATTGATCATATAGCAACAGATTACATTTTAACGACAGATTTTAATAGCATGAAAAAACTTACCGAAAAAGAATATTGTGATAAATTGGTGGTTATAACGTCGGATATTATTGAACGTCATTTTAATGAAATGGAAGTGACTTTTTTGGAACAACGAGTAAAAAAGGGGGTAGATGCGAATGACCTTCAAAAAAAGGTTGTTATAAATAAATTAAAAAAGGAAAAGGTCATTTTTATTAATGATGATAAACTTAAAAATTTAGACATATCGAATGACGAACAAAAAACGATTAAAAAAAAACGTGTATGTATAGGAATTGCTAAATTTTATATTAAAATTGCTCATATTTTTGCGGCTATTATGATGACAATCAATCCTGTATATATTTATAAAGACACCAATGGAGAGACGAAAAAAACAGGACTGATGGGGAAAAAAAATATTCCTAAAAATACTAAACCTAATGTGTATTTTAATATATGCGATAACCGGATTAATGCTTTAATGAAAGGTGAAAAAATGGACGAAACAACTGGAAACGTAACGATGCAACCAAAAATATGTGATATGAATGTTAGTGAAACCGAAAATGAAAAAACACTTGACGATGAACCGGGAATCGACGAATTGTTGGACTTGTATTTAGATGATACATATGACTATTCTACCGGAATTTTTACCGGTATGAGTGATAATACAAAGAAACAATTTATGAAGGATTTAAAACTATTTTATACTACCTTTACTGGAAACAAAGAAATGCCATCTAATATAACTAAATTTAGTGATATAAAGTTGCAGGAATATGATAAGCAAAATAGATGTATGGGTGATAACTCGTCATTTAAACAAAAATATACCATAAATAAAAACGACAAATTGTTTGTAAATTACGCAACCAATACACGAAAAATGATTCAAACCGCTAGAACAAATCAACAAAAATTATTGTCTGTAATAAATGACATTTTTACTAAAATTGTAGACCCGTATTCTAATAAAACAGTTATTAGAGTAAATCCTAAATTAACGGACGAATTGTTGCAAAAATCGGTTGAAAAAGCCAGAAGATTTATTGTAGATTTATACATAAAATGTGAAACTGATTATGTGAATGGAGTTAAATTATATCAAGCAATCGTGGAATCTAAAATTTTACAGACAACCGTTAATCAAATTAAAACGTTGGACGACGAAAAAAATAAAACGATGACCGAGTATAACCAAATTAAGAAACCTATAAAAGATTCAAAAAATAACCTTTCTCAACAAATAGATACACCTAATGTGATTAACGATGTGATTAACGAGACGAATAAACAAAATATTGCGAATGCCGAACAAGAGACAAACGAAGAAGAAAACGAACAAAATATTGAAAACGCCGTCCAAGAGACAAACGAAGAAGAAAACGAACAAAATATTGCGAATGCCGAACAAGAGACAAACGAACAAGTTTCTAATAATACGAACGACGACAATAATAAACAACTTTCATAATATAGTTTGTTTATTTCATTTTAGTAATAATTAATTTTAAATAATAAACATTAATTATTAGTAATTATTTAGTTCCAAACAATTTACGTGCATTTAATAATGCTTGTTCTCTCAATCGTGACCGAGCCATTCGCAACGAACCTGTTTGTTTATATGAACGTTCTGCTGCTTCAACTGCGGTAACCCATCTTTTACCTCTATTGGATTTTGTTTTTCTATTGGATTTTGTTTTTCTATTGGATTTTGTTTTTCTGTTTAACTTGTTGCGTTTGTTTGACACCATTTATATATATATATTCATAATATTAAATTTGTATTGAATTTAATATTATTATAAACGTAACACTTTAAAAATTTATGTTCGTTTAAGCACGAGCGGCAGAGGCAGAACGAGACGCGGCGGCAGCAGCACTACGAGACGCGGCGGCAGCGGCAGCACGGGAAGCGGCAGCAGCGCGGGAAGCAGCGGCAGAGGCAGAACGGGCGGCAGAGGCACTACGGGATGCCGAACGACCACGGGAAGCAGAGGCCGCGCGGGAGGCAGCGGCAGAGGCAGAACGGGAAGCAGAAGCGGCGCGGGAAGCAGCCGCAGAGGCGGCGCGGGAAGCGGCACGACCGCGACTACGGGAAGCAGAAGCGGAACGATTACGGCGGCTGTGAGGACCCTTTTTGTGGTGAACTTTACGGCTGTGGTGTTTGGGCATTTATATATATATAAAACAAAAAAAAAATTCTAAATGATTAATTCTAAATGATTAATTCTAAATGATTAATTCTAAATGATTAATTCTAAATAATTAATTCTAAATAATTTAATTCTAAATAATTATGGAATAAATTAAACGAACCATTCAACTCGACAATATAATTATTTATTAAATTTGGTTTGGATTTTATTCAAAAGTTCGTCGTCGTAAATTAAATTTCCTAAAGGTTTGTATGTTTTTATTGGCGTGTACTCTTTTTTATGTGGTTTTGATTTTTCGTCGATAACCGAATCGCCAATATGTATGTTATGCGTATTTGGTACGTCATTTTTGGAATTAAACGTGTTTAATGAAATATTATTATTTTCTTCTATTTGTTTTCCATACTCGTTTATGACAAGTCCGGTCTTCTTCTTAATTTCGGTGCGTATATACGACGGCACAAAATGGTTCCACGCTATCAACAATAAATTAGGGTGAATATAACGAACATTAAACCCATTTGTTTTTAATTTGTCAATTAAATATGCTATGCATCCGCCTTGGTCGTATTTAGGAACGCCTATTATTATTTCTGGAACTAAAAACCAACAGTATTGTTCGTTCAATTTTTGTTTGGAAACCGTTTTAATTTTAACATGAATTCGGTTTAATATTTTGTTAAATAATTCCAACTTATTTAAATCGTCTTTATGTTTGGTTTCATACAAGTCGTCTATATTTAATTGCTCTGAAAAATCTTCATTTTTTTCTAGTGTAAATACATTGGTCATTTTGTATTCTTATGCTAAAATAAATAAAGAAAACAAATTTATAAGAATTTATGGGGATTACTAAATAAACTAATTGATTAACCAGTTACATTATTTCAATAATGTATGAGGTATAATATTGAAAATAAAATGTTGATTGAGATATAATGACAATAAAACATTTGGTTATTTCAGGTGGCGGTCCTATAATGATACAAATATTGGGTTCCATTCAGCATATTGAAGAACAAAAATTTATCAACTTGAACGACATAGAAACCATTTACGGGACGTCTGCCGGAGCAATAGTAGGAATACTCATTTGTCTTAAATTTGACTGGGAAACCATCAACGATTACATTATTAAAAGACCGTGGCAAGATGTATTTCAAATAAATGCTAAAAGCATTTTTGATTCTTATTCCAAAAAAGGGATTTTTGATGAAACAATTATTAAAAAATGCTTTAAACCGTTGTTTGATGCGAAAGATATAAACATAGACATTAATCTTAAAGAATTTTACGATTTGTCAAAAATAGAACTACACTTATTTTCATTCGAAATAAATGACTATAAAACACACGACATATCATATTTAACACACCCAGAATTAACCCTTATTCAGGCAGTTCAAATGACGTGCGGAATCCCTTTATTAGTGTCGCCCGTTTGTATCAACAATAAATGTTATATAGATGCCGGAATGTCTTGTAATTATCCGTTGAATTATTGCATAGAAACCGGCAAGAAGGAGGAAGAAATATTAGGTTTTAAAAATAAATATAAAACAGACGACGAAATAATAAATGAGGATTCGTCATTATTGGATTTTTTGTTGAATTTTTTATTTAAAGCAGTATTCAGTTTGAGTAGATTAACAAAAACGCCTGAAATAAAAAATGAATTATTATGTGATACCACAAAGTTAAGTTTTGAATTTTTTAAAAGTACGTTAGGAAATATAGAAGTAAGAAGAGAGCTCTTTAATGTTGGCGTAGAAAACGCAAAGACATTTCTATCTAATTTAGAGAACAGTGTTTAAAAATTGGTTGAGAGAATCTTTATCTGGTTTGGCGTCATACTCTATAACTTGTCCGTCCTTTAATAATTTAATGGTGGGATATCCTTCAATATTATACTTGTTCATCATCTTTTCAACTTCGGCGTTTTCCTCCGAACAATTAATCTCGCTAAAAATGATGGTGTAACCGTTTACAATCTTGTTTTTATATTCTGCTTTCAATTCTTCCCATATTGGTTTTGCGGATTTGCAGTGGGGACACCAGTCTGCGTAGAAAAATAACAATTCCGCGTTTTTATTTTCATTCGGTCCAAATTCTCCATTTGGTTTATAGGTAGAGTTTTCTTGCGACGATACGTCCTTGTAAAAGTAAAATACCGCAATAACAATAAACAATATTGACATTAATATTCCGCCAATAATATAAGGAGAAGGCATTCCGCCACCCATTTTAATACTGGAGAAAAATGAGGAGGCTCCTGCGGTCTGTTGTTGATTTGATAAGAAACTCATTTATATATATTATAGAATAATTTAGTCTTCTATTTTACGAATATAAATATTAAGAATAATAAAGATAACCTAATAATATTTATATATTATGATATTTAGAACAAACACCGGCAAATTAATGGAGGTAAAAAAGTACGATTTTGTCAACGACTCGTTATATTATAAAAAATTAATGGAAATTAAAACGCCTATAATTAAAAATAATATCGATATTGTTTTTTCTAAATTAGAAAAAACTCTTAATGACAAAAAGTAAAAGCAATCCAATAAATAGGGTAAATACATAACTACATATTACGTTCATGCTTAATTGGGAATGTATATTTTCATTATTTACAAATTCTCTAGATGCTTTCAATAAATCGGTTTGCTGGTTATTTAATTTGAGTGTATAAAACAATAATCCTAATGCTACCATTTTCATAAAAAACGAGGTTTTGAATAAATGACTAAGAGGACTAATAATAAAAAGAATGACGATGAATATTGATATAGAACTACATAAACACGCTTTTTTGGTAGTTTCTGTAAAAACAATTAAGTTAAACGGGTCTTGTGAATTCATATACTTTAATTATATTATTTATTTTTTATATTATAAAATGTGGTGATATATAATGAATAGTCGTAAAAAAAAGAAAATCCAAAATAAAACAAAAAAGAAATGCCACAATAAAACAAAACGAATATTTACGAAAAAGGATTTTGCGTCTGGTGACGGGTTTTTAGTAAGCGTATGGGGACCTGTGGCGTGGACGTTTTTGCATACTGTAAGTTTTAATTATCCGTTAAAACCAACGACAGAAGATAAAAAACATTATAGAGATTTAATATTGAATCTTCAAAATGTACTTCCTTGCGGGGTTTGTAGGAAAAATTTGAAAACGAATTTTAAGACAAATCCGTTAAAGAATAGCGACATGAAAAGTCGCGAAACCTTCTCTCGTTATGTATACGAACTTCACGAAATTGTAAATAAATTATTAAATAAAAAATCAAATTTGTCTTATTGCGACGTGAGAGAAAGATACGAACATTTCAGGTCAAGATGTACCGAAGAAACTCCTAAAATGTTGTCATTAAACAATAACAAAAAGGGAACGAGAAAGAGGAAAGGAGAAGAAAAAGGGTGTTCCGAACCACTTTATGGGAAAAAATCAAAATGTGTTATTAACATTGTTCCCCAAGAAGAAAAAACCGAAACATTTAAAATAGACAAAAAATGTATAAAAACAAGAGGAAAACCATCAGAATAAATTTACAAAATATTTACCCGAATAATTTTAGTTTAATTATATAAATTAACCTAAAATAGATATAAATTATTACTTCAATTACATACCGAATGTTGAAAAGTCGTTTAATACAGGAGTAGGAAGAAGATTGCTATTTATGGCGTTGTAATTTGGGACCTTTTTACACTCAAACGAAGGTTCCGGACATCTCGCACAAGCAGGACAAGGTGGAGCAGGTTCGGTTCTAGCAGTAGCAGATGCAACTGGACAAACTGGACAAACCGGAGGAACCACCTGTGTTTTTAAAATGTACAAATCTTCTTGGCCAGGCGGAATTTGGCTTGCGGGAATTCCTGCCACGGTATTTCCACCGGGACCTTGTGCGTAATATGCGGTGTTTCCTTGAGGACCCGTGACCGACCCAGCGCTTCCGCCATAAGCACCATTATATTGGGTGCTACTTGTAGAACCATTATTATACGAGTTGTTGCTTGTTCCAGCGACGGTGTTTCCGTTGGGTCCTTGAGCGTAGTATGCGGTGTTTCCTTGAGGACCCGTGACCGACCCGGCACTTCCACCATAAGCACCATTCGTGCTGCTAGTCTGAATAGGTTCGCCGGTGCTACCGTAATATTGGGTTGAAGTTGTTGTATTTGTTGTATTTTGATTGCTAGATGTTCCAGATTGTGTATAAGTAGTTGAGCCATTAGACGACTGCACGTTAATCGCGGATTGTCCGTTATTTGTTTGAACTACCGTGGCAGTTTCTCCATTAGGTCCATAAAAGGTTGTTGCCGTACCATTCGAACCATCATAGTTTGTATAACTTTCAGTGGTGCTTGCTGATGTAGTGCTTGTGGTATTGGTAGAGGCATCAGGTTGACTTGAAAATACGACGGATTGTCCGTTTACCGGTGTCACCTTTAAACCTTGCGACCCGTCGCTATTAGACACCACCACCACGCTTCCTCCATTAGGACCATAAAATGTGGTTCCGCTTACCAATTGTGTGGACGACCCAGAGTAATGATTGTAATTGTCGTAATTAGTGTTGGAACTTGTAGAAGAACCACTTGTAGAAGAAGAAGCGCCGGTAGAAGAAGAAGCGCCGGTAGAAGAAGAACCACTTGTAGAAGAAGAACCATTATTAGACCGGTTTTCCGCAACGTTTCCGGTAAATCCTTCGTTTCCACAAGAACCTCCTAAAAACGAACATAAAAATAATGACAATAATAAGATTAAAAATAGAAATAATGCTTCAGTCTTCATTGTATAATTTATATAGTGAAAAAAGTTTAGAACAAATTAATATAAAAATGATATGAAATAACAATCTTACGTTCAATTAAAACTTAAAATGAGCAAACACGAAGACACGAATGGTGCTAATTTTATTATGGATTCCTTCAACACGGTTTCGAACAACGACGCAGAAACGTCTCACGAACTACCTGTTAAAGTTAAATCAACCAAGACTAAAAAGGTGTCCTTGAATAAATATTTGGTGGAAGACGAAAAGGTATTTGAAGTCGGGGTAGACGAGGTCGGGAGAGGACCAATGTTTGGGCGCGTTTATACTGCCGCCGTTATTTTACCTAAAGATGACAGTTTTGACTTTTCGGTCCCAAAAGACAGTAAAAAATTCACTTCAAAAAAGAAAATTTTGGAAGCGTCCGATTATATTAAAGAACATGCGTTGGCGTGGCACATCAGTTACGAAGACGAGCGGAAAATTGAAGAAATTAATATATTACAAGCAACCCAGTTGTCTATGCATAATTCAATATTAAAGGTAATTGGTAAATTTAAACAAACCGACGAATTTAAATCAATCGAAAATTCTGAAATTCATTTACTAATAGACGGCAATTATTTTAATCCGATTATTTCTCTAAATAAAAATACAAATAAATTGGAAAGCATACCGCATATAATGATTAAGGGGGGAGACAACAAATACGCGTCTATTGCGGCAGCGTCTATACTAGCAAAGGTTGAAAGAGACCGGTATATAGAAGAATTATGTGTTGCGCACCCCACATTAAACGAACGATATGACATTGGTTCCAACAAGGGGTATGGAACCAAACCACATATAGACGGAATTGAAAAATACGGGATTACAGAATGGCACCGAAAAACCTTTGGTATTTGCAAGAGTTTTGACAATTGCAATAGTTTTGATTGATTATAATAAAATAGCATTATTTATTATTATCGTGATTTGTTAGATTTTCTTGTATTACGCCTTATAATTTTCTTCTTGTGTTTTCTTGTTTTACTGTTGTTTTTTCTTTTTGCGTTTTTCGTTTTTTTTGGGTGCTTATTTTTTGTGCGTTTTCTTGTTTGTTTTGATTTTTGTGTTTTTTTAATTGGAAAACCTCCATTATAACTGACACTAATAGGAAGAGCATCGCCAATTAATTCAGTTATTTTTCCTTTACTTGATGAATAATACCCACCATATGCTTGTTGATTAATACTATCTTTTGTTGCGTGTTGAAGCATATAAAGAAATCTTATTGCTGATGGTCGGTCATTCGCAAAAAAACCTCTAATTGTATCACCTCCGCCCGGCAGCATATTGTATTTTATTACATCATCTGTTGTCTCATAATTCTCACCAGTATACCCACCATATTTACATAGACTATTTATTTCTTGAAATAAATCTCCAAGTACTTTAAATAAAATTTCAGAGTGAACAACCTTATTAAATAAGTTAGGATTTAATACAAAAATATTAAATAAATTATCAAATATATTACTTGGTGGTTGTTCCTCATCAGTCAAAGTATAATTATTTGTATCCAAAATATAATCTTGAACGCTCCTTATATCAGATTTTTTTTTTTGTAATGTGCCTGTGCCTGTGCCTGTGGGAATAATAAGAATTGTTTTTGGTGCAATAAAATTAAACGGGTTTTCAATAAAATTAATAATATTAACCAACGTATTTTTTAAAACGTTATATGCTTCTAAATTATTTGCGTTATTCATATTGATGTTTGATTTTTCACCTTTTATTTTAAGTTTATCATCTCCGTTTAGTTTGATATTGAGTCCAACTTCAAACTCTAACTTAACAGTAGTATCTGTGTGTGTAGGATTAACACTAAGTTTTCCATTATAATAAATATTATTGGGTTCAGGACCCACAATTGTAAAATCCATATTACCTCTTTCATAAGTGGTTGTGCTTGAAGAACAATTAGACATACCATCTAAAACAGATGAATACGGGCAGAAAGTATATGTGTTATTAATTGGGGCAGCATTATTAACTATGTATTTGTTGGACCCATGCTTAGGACCAAAATATCTCTTGTCACCTTGTGGTATTTTTGTAAATAAATGGTTGTCTTGCGATGATGCTTTCACCGCGAATAATGATGCTGCGGATGATCTGCTTTTCGAATAAAAATTGAACAATTCGTTGTCTAATTGTCCGGTATTTATATTACCTTCTCCATTGTTCCACCCTGATTGATATAACAATATATCTATTTGTGTGTTTAATAAGTTGTTGTATATGTTTTTTGGGTGTAAATCTTTAAACCCATATGTTTTAAACCCATTTTTATTACATACTTTTGTTAAATATAACCCTGACTTAGCAATAAAACTACAAAAATTACCACGAATTCTAATTTCTTCTTTACTTAATTGACCACTTTCTAAATTTTCAATTTCTTTTTGCGTAGCATTCTTTTTTTTTTTTAAATCTTTAATTTTTCCGTCGATGGGGGCAATATTTTTTTTATATCCTTCTTCTAATTTTTCTTCATATGTTTTTTGTATGGTTTCTCTAATTGCACCTTCTTTCGGATAGAATAATGTTATATTAAATTGTTTATTTGTTTCAGTAACCCATTCACTAATATTTGTTGAATTAACTGGGTTAATTGAATAAAGCACCTTTAACCTTTTATCATATTTTTGTTTTTTTTCATTTTTTATTGCTTCTTGCTCTTTTATTTCGGTTTCTATTTTTTCTTTTATTTCCTTTATTTCCGTTGGTTCGGTTTCCTCTGTAAAATATTTAAAATCGTCCGATGGTGCCGCTGATTGGTCTGCTGTGAATTCTTCCATTTTCCCTGATTCATCTTTAATTTCTTTTTGTGTAAAAATAGCATTTATAATTTTATTTTTTATGATTTCATTTTTTCTCGACAACCAGTGACTAATTTGATTAAACAAATTTTCCGTCTTTGGTACTTCTACTTCTCTTGGTACTTCTTTTTGTAGGTCTGTAATAATTTCTGTAAGTATATTCGTATAGTCTTCTTCTAACCCACCTCCTTTTTGAGGTTCGTCGACATCAATAGACCCTTCACCCAATTGTGATGGTTTAATTAAATCTAACATTTTCTCTATTATACTTCCATTAACATTCAAACTATTAATATCTTTTTTACGTCGTCCCCATTGTTCAATAACCGCTTGAAATAATAAAAATATTATTGAAGTATTTACATCATTAACCATTTCATTTATTGCATTATTGTATTCATTCTTGTTATCATATAAGGATTCTTGTGATAAGTTATTACTGGTTGGTGTCGACGGTGGTGACTTTTGTGTGGACCGTGGTGAACTTAAACCATCCATCGGTTCGGTGTAAGCAGCAGCACTCACATTCGTCCGCATCTTCTTCGTATTGTCTATTACTTCTGAATCATCCTCTTTATCTCCGCGTGGTCTCTTCTCTTTTCTTCCATCCTCCTCCTTCATCATCCCGCCTTTATATTCGTTGTTAATCGTTAAACTGTCAGTCAAAAATTTTTTTACGATGTTAGTGTTTTTATTCCATCTACTTTTATTACTTGTAGAACCATAATCATGTATAGGGTCATGTGCGATTATATTTAGTATTGTAAATAGACTCTTATTTTCATCATCAAATTGAACTACTCTTTGTGCGTATCTTTCTTCACCAGTTGATTCAAATATTGACGACGCATTTGACGACGCATTTGACGACGCCTTTGCCGCATACATTTAATATATACATATATATATTATTTATACCAAACAATAGCATAAATATAAATATAAAATTGACATAAAATAACCTCTAAATAATGAGTATAAGTTTATGAACCGAATAATTAATATTTTACAATTAATAAATGCGCGTCTTAGTTTTCGATACAGAGACGACCGGGTTGCCCAAGTCAAGATTGTTAAGTCCCGATACCCTCCACTTATGGCCTCATATCGTTCAATTTAGTTACATCGTGTATGACATAGATAACAACCAAATTTTAGACATCAACGACGAAATCGTGAAAATTAAAAAATGCATGATTATACCTGACGAAGCGACCAAAATACACGGAATAACCACCCAGATGTCCCACAGCAAGGGCATTGATATTGAATCGGTGTTAACAGACTTCTTTAGTAGAATAAAAACAGTAGACACCATTGTGGGACACAACGTGTCGTTCGACATAGACATGGTGAAGGTTGAACTAATGAGAATCATTTGCGATAACACAAGACTTCGTGAGGATGTTATTGTTTATAAAAATTATCTACACAGTCTAACCACCTTTCCAAACGTTTATTGTACGTTAAAAAATACCATCCAATTGTGCGACATTCAGGCAGTCAGTAAATACGGGAAAACTTATCAAAAATACCCAAAACTGATTGAATTGCACCAAAAGTTGTTTTCAAACGTCACACCAAACCATTTACACAATTCTCTGAACGACATTATAGTAACGCTGAGGTGTTATATAGAATTGATAATTCATAAAGACTTGAATGTTACTTGCGAGGAATTCGCAAATTTAATGAAGAAAAATGATATTTTAGGTTAAAATTAAGCAGAACACATTTCACAAATTTCATCTTTTTTTTCCGAGTCGTCGGCAGATTGTTCGGGTTCAATCGTAAATTGTTGTGCTTGATGCTTTGCCTTTCTTCGCAAATAATAAATTCCTGTTTTTAGTCCTTTTTTCCACGAATAAAAATGCATCGAGGTCAGCGAATTATATGTGGGGTCTTCTATCCAAAGGTTCAGACTTTGGCTTTGGCAAATGAACGCACCTCGGTCTGCGGACATGTCAATAAGATGCTTCATCGGCATTTCCCAAACAATTTTGTATTTATTTCTAATGTGTTCCGACAACGTGGTTAGCTGTTGAACGGACCCTTTATTAGAAATAATATTATTTTTAATTTTTTCGTTCCACACACCGAGTTCGTGAAGTTCTTTCATTAAATATTTATTTACAACCACAAATTCGCCTGCTTGTGTTCGTCTCGTATATAAATTGCTGGTGATTGGTTCAAAGCATTCGGTGTATCCGAGAATTTGTGAGGTGGACGCAGTTGGCATGGGAGCAACCAAGAGGGAATTTCGTAGTCCATGGCGAACGACGGATTGTTTTAACTTTGCCCAGTCGTATCTATCACTGGGTTCTACTCCCCATAAATCAAACTGAAGCAATCCTTTTGACGCGGGAGAACCCTCAAAGGTAGAATATGTACCGGTTAGAACGGGTGTGCGTTTCGTATAAACGGCGTTCCATACATAATTAAAATCGTATGGATTGTTTCTAGTTAAAAATTTGGTTGTTTGTAAAATTCCCATACCTACTTCGTCGCACATTTTGCGAATTGTATTTTCGCGTTCAATCGCAATTTCGTTGCTTCTCTCCAATGCCGCGTGATAAATGGTTTCAAAAATATGTTTATTAATTATCTTCGCTTGTTCTGAATGAAACGATACGTCCATCATAAAAAAAGTGTCGGCAAGTCCTTGAACCCCGATGCCGATGGGTCGGTGTCTGAAATTGCTTTTTTTTGTTTTTTCGGTGGGGTAAAAATTAATGTCGATAACGCGGTTTAAATTGTTGGCAACATTTTTGGCAACCTCGTGAAGGCGCTCATAATCAAATAGTTTTGTTTCTGGGTTGACAAATGCGGGTAGTGCGATGGACGCCAAGTTACACACCGCGGTTTCCTCTGCATCCGAATACTCCATAATTTCGGTGCATAAATTGGACGATTTAATAGTTCCCAGATTTTTTTGGTTTGATTTTTTATTGACCGCATCTTTGTATAGGATATATGGTGTCCCTGTTTCCATTTGAGCGTCCAATATTTTAAACCATAAATCGCGCGCATTAATGGTCTTAACGGCCATTCCGTCGGTTTCGTATTTTTCATAAAGTTGAGCAAATTCGTCTCCATAGGTTTCTATTAGACCGGGACAAACGTTGTTGCAAAACAACGACCATTTCCCGTTGCTTTTAACGCGTTCCATAAAAAGGTCTGAAATCCATATTGCGTAAAAAAGGTCGCGCGCCTTCATTTCTTCGTCTCCGTGGTTCTTTTTTAATTCCAAAAAGTCCTCGATGTCTGCGTGCCATGGTTCCAAATAAATGGCGATGGACCCGTTTCGTTTCCCGGATTGGTTCACATACCTTGCGGTGCTGTTAAACACTCGTAACATAGGAACGATTCCGTCGGTTTTCCCATTAGTGCCTTTAATATAACTTCCTTTAGGACGAATGTTATGTATATGAATCCCGATTCCACCCGAGTATTTTGAAATCTGTGCGCAATCCTTTAGTGTATTATATATGCCTTCGATGCTATCTTCTTCCATGGCGACCAAATAACAACTGGACAATTGCGGATTGGTTGTTCCTGCGTTAAATAAGGTTGGTGTTGCGTGGGTAAAATACTTTTGTGACATGAGGTCGTATGTTTCCTTTACCAACCGCAGACATTCGTCTTCTCCCTTATATTTCAAATCGGTATGAATTCTGTTTAAATCCCCATGAATTCCAACCGCAACACGCAACCACATATGTTGCGGTCTTTCTACAATTTTATTATTAATTTTAATGAGATATGACTTCTCTAGTGTTTTAAACCCAAAATAATCAATTAAATAATCACGGTTAAAATCAACCATACCGTCCAATTGTTCGGAATAATTGTTTACGAAATCAATAAACGTCTCTGAAACAAGTGGTGTGTTCTCTCCTTTAGAATTAGTGAACCCATATAACTGATTTGCTACTTTTGAAAACTTGGTATCTGTATTTTTATGATGGTTTGATATAACCACCCTGGACGCCAACGTGGAGTAGTCTGTATGGACGGTTGACATCGATGCACACTGTTCGGCAGTTAATTCATCTATTTTTCCGGTGGGAATATTGTCGTGTAGTTGTTCTATTACCTTGATGATAAGAGCTGAATAATTAATATTGATATTTGCTTCACGACCCAATTTTTTAACCCTTTCCGAAATTTTATCAAACGACACCTCTTGCAATGTTCCGTCCCGTTTAATAACACGCATTTCATTTGCCAAATTATTCATCAGTATATTATATATAAAATTATGTTTAAATGAATTAAGCAATATGTATATTTTGATATAGTTCAAAAAAAATATACATATAAATATATATGAAAAGTATCTTATTTTTGTTTCTATTTGTGATTTTGAGTGTTGTCGCATCTTTTTATCACCCAAATAATTTTATGGAAGGATACGTAACTTCTTCATTTAACGCAACCGTTGGAGATTACCCAGCATCACAGACAGAAGTGTTGGTTCAAGACACTTATCCTGCAATTGGAGGGAACCAAGTTTCCAAAGAGAACGAATATAATATGTGGTGGCGTTACCCCACCTTTAAATTAGGGTCATACGCGCAAATAACCAATAATATACGGTATAACCGTAATCCAGATATAGCAAAATGTACTCCGGTAGATATGTGCAACGCATTATATAAGGACAAACACATCGGAACCAATTATGTTACGCAATTGCCTCCCGTAAATCCAAATGGCGGAAGACGTGTCGGATATTTTAACACTTCCGAAAGTTTATTAATGTAAAAGGAGTGTATATTATAATAAATAATAAATAATAAATAATAAATAATTTATTTGTTTATTATTTTAATTATTTACGTTAGGCGTTGTCTAATTTGACAATTTTCATAAAAGGTAACAAACAACCCGTCGTTGGAGGCATAACGACATCAATCGTTTCTTTTTTCGCGTTTCTTTTTACGGGTGCTCGATGTTCGTATCCGGTTACGCGCTCGGTCTCAATAATATTCCAAACATTCTCCAATTGTCCCACCTTGCTTTTAAACCATTCTTTGTTCCTTAAAATTAACACACAACTAATAACCTCAAGTTTCCAATAAATTGTCTTCATATAAATATAATTATATGGTTGTTTCTCGTACTTGTCCACCATCATATCTTCCCACTTTTCAATATCGTGTTTGTTGACGATGTCTAGAGGTTTGTATTCATAATGTGGTTTGCCTTCTTTTGCGTGAAAATGAATGATAATTCCCTTCATTTTATCATCTTCCGACAAACACAAATTGTCGGCATCACCAGTCGAACGGTCGTTTAAAAATGATAAATTATCTGGATATTCAATAAATTTAGTTTCTAAAAAATCGCATTCGTCCAGGTCGCAAACCTCCATCTGTAGTTGCATTTGAACCCAGTATTCCTTCTTGGGAATTCCTGTTATTTCACGACTAACGACATTTTTGATTTCCAACATGCGTCCATACCGTGTCGATTCTTTATTTACAATAATTCCGTCGGGAGAAGCACCGATGAATGTATATTTTGGGTGTTGAATGCATCCAAAGTCTTCCACCTTTGTATTAAATTTCCCCTCATAAATCATCACCGACAACGGTTCGTATTTTTGCCCCCAATGCATCGCCGTATTTAAATTTACCATTTTAACCTCGTCTGTTTCCACATTCACCTTTAGCGGTTGACATTTTTCATATATAAGTTGGTTCATATTTGATTTGCTTTCAAATGCTTTCCACGCATTGCTCGCAGTAATTAAGTTCCATCGAAACTTGTACCATTCGTCCGTGCGTTGTTCGGGTTGTGGCATTTCTCTCAATCCTTGAATTTTTGTTTCAATTATAGAAATATAATTGTCTGATAATTCGATATTTTCTTCGTCGACCTTGTCACCATAATCAATCATCTTGTCTGGATAAAACGTGTCGATATAAACCGAAAACGCATATTCGATTAATTCCTCCATCACATCGTCGTCTTCGTCACCATTAAATGAATACATAATATGCTGTTCAAATTGTAGATAACAAAGTTGATGAATTTCTTCCAACAAAATGTTATAAAAATCGGGGTCCGAAACAACGTTTGGGAACTGTGAAATATATTCGTCCATTAAATGAAACGCTGTTTCAACAAAATCGGTAGCATATTCTTCGTTAAATATCGTTGGTTCTGGTTCAAATATTAACAAATGAGATATATCGGTAAGTTCTTCTAAACTTGAAATCATTGTTGGTTATATACTTTGTCATAATTGTTTTAATACATTTGCGTTAAAACAATTATAGTTGGAAAAAAATGTATTCGTGGTGGGTCACCATCACCGTTCCATTAATTATCTATTTACCCGTAAATTGACCTCATTTCAGAATATGTCATATTTCTCCCCGTTTTCTCCTTGAATTCGTTCGCACCTTGTTGCATAATTGCCATAAGAACGTCTATTGATTTGTCGAATTCCTTTTTTTCAACTTTAGCGCCACTGATAAGATTTATTGGATTTGTTATAGTTTTATAGATGGTTGCGTCGTGATTAACCATTTTTTCAGTTTTTTGTTCAATCTCCTTCATAAATTCAATTTCTTCTTTATTCGTCAAGATATTTCCGCTTATGTCCATTTCGGTCTTTTGTGTATGAAACGACTTATCATCATAATAATTCGTTTCATTTTTATTAAAATATAGAATAAATCTATACATTTTTTATGGTACTATTTAAAGAGCCCTTTTTGGGCAATGATTTTAGAGTAGATACTCGCTTGTCCACATTTTTCAAGGTGAAATGCTTGGTGGTCTTTACATATGTTAAAGATGGTATATTTTTAATGATGCCCTCAATTTTATCATAAACAACGTCTTTTGCTCTTGAGAGACGTTTATTTTCAATACTATCTTTTAAAAAATTAAATAGATTATCTGATTCTTGGTCGGTGAATTCGTGCTCTTTGCTGTAAACGACTGAAAAATCCAATATTTTACTTAGTTTAATGGTTTTATTCAATTTGCACCAAGGTTCGTTTCCATTGCTAATTTGTTCGTTTTCTAGAAATTTATCAAGTGCGGATAGTTCATTGGAAGATTTTGTTTCTTTTATAGGACTCCCGTGATTCATTAGCATCGTTTTGTATTTAATATTTTTAAGTTCGTGACATTCTTCAATTTTAGGTTCAGTTGTTATTTCTAGCATTCTCTCTATGTATATATATTATATAATTAAGTTTAACTCATTTTAACAATATATATAAACATATATTATTGATAATATTTTAGTTCAGTTTGATAATAAATATAAATTGTCGTGTCCAATATATATGTCAGAAAAAATAATTGATATAACCGGAACAAACAATAAATATCATCTTAAAAATCAAGTAAACCATTATAAAAAGGAAATTAAAAAAAGAATCCAACCCACAAAATGGACTTTTCAAGTCGACAATTATAATCACGTTTCGCAGTTGAATTTAATCATAGACATATCCAACAACGGATTTAAATGGGTTGACACCGCTTCAAAGGTAATACTTCAAGAAATAAATAAGAAAATTGGCGGATACAAACAACAAGACAAACTTAAAAAACATTATGACCAATCAAACTTCATTAAATTGCAAACTATACTGGGTAAAATGATTGAAAGCGAATTGAAATGTAGATATTGTTTGAATGAAATGTTTGTTTTATATGACATTTCGAGAGAAAAAAACCAATGGACCGTTGATAGAATTGACAACGATACCGGACACCGAGATGATAATTTTCATCTGGCTTGTTTAGAATGTAATTTGAAAAGGAGACGGAGAACGGACGAGAAATACTTATTTACCAAACAAATGAAATTAATTAAGTGTGACCACAATAGTGAGTATAAATGCGAGACAGATTAAATTGCGATGTAATTATGTATGAAAGTAATTTAATACACAATTAGTTTTTGAATAAGTTTATAAATTGTATATTAAAAATACATTAATACTATGGAGTGGAAATGGACAAAAGGTGAACCATACGAAAGAAGTAAACGACAAAAACAAACGCACGAAATTGAAAATGCTGAGTTTAGCAATACGATGAACGACACCGCATACTCTTCATCGCTAAACCACGATGAGAATACTTGGGACTTGTTAAACCAATCTTCCACCGACGCGGAGTTTAAAATGGACAACAAGAGAGAAGACATGGATACTAAAATGTCCAGTAGAGACCAAATTCAACAAATTGGAAACAATCCATTTTTAGGACAAAATAATTACGTGGAAGATATATCTATTAGTGACAAATTTTTAAAACCAATAAATACTACACAAGGTTCCACGCGAACCAATAAAACCGACGCTAATTAGGCAAGAGATTTAGAACACATCGAATACAATAAACGGTTCACAAAATAAGCAATAAAGAGATTAAATAACATTAATATCGCACCGCTAAACGACTTTGAGTTTAAAGACTTGTAATTTTTAACAACCCAAATTACGTCCGAAATGATAGCAATTACCATCATAAAAAAGAAAAACATCGCTATGAAAAGAAAATAACGACACGAACTTTTATCTAAAGGACCGAAATACAATTCCATAAATTTGTTCATTATATATAATACCAACAATATGTTTTAAATATTAAATATGAATTCATTAATTATTATTAATTATAATAACAACTTAAATGTGTTTTCAATAATTAATGTAATGAGTTTAAATTCAACTTATACAACGCAAAATGAATTGTTACTAAATAATTTAATCACGTTTTATAAAGACGAAAAATATTTAAATAGAATGTTGTCCATTATTACAGGAGATTCTAAAACTTCTTTGCGCATCGTAGATTGGTTTGTCACTAATTATGCGAAAAAAAATTATACGTTGTATCCGATTAAAGAAAAATCAGGAAATATAATTCGTTTTAAGGTGTATTTTGATTACAAGTTAAAACTGAAAGCATATAGCAAAAAACGGTTTGACCCCTTTTGTAGATGGGATAGGATTAGCATTCCTTATAAAAACGGAACATATATTGAAACCACCATCGGACAACTAAACTTTTTTAAATGGGCGATTGAACACGAGGTGATTGAATACGTGGAAGAACATTACGACATTATTGAAAACGACATGAACAACCATAATAGCACTTCTCGTAAAAAAGATTCTATATCAGATAACGCTAAAACCAGAAAAAAGAGAGAAGAATTATCTGTTTCTGCTACCAAAAGCATTAAAAAGGAGGAAATTGAAATAGTTGTTCAATTTAAGTAGATTAATGTTTAAAATTTAATTTTAATGATACATAATACTCAAGTTTTTTCGTAAAAATTAGGTATTTTTGTAAATTAATTTTTTTGTTGTATAATATATTTATTAGCATTTTTTTCTCTTCTTCTAAATCAATAACATTTCCACTTTTGTCATTAAACTCCCATTTTAATATTTTGGTTTTGTCTATAAAATATTAAATTAATTGAAATATACAAAAAATAATGTATGATGATTGTATGAAGGACATTTTAAAACGATTCTTGTTATTTTTAGTAGGGTGCATAGGAACACGATTAATGTTTGTGGTTGTCGCTAAAAAAATAAATCGCAAATATTTACCATATTTAGGGTATCTTGCGTTGGTACCTGCGGTTGGGTTTATGTATATTTATTTAACTAAATCAAGAACAACCGGTCCTGAAGTGTTTGGAGAGAAAATATGGTGGAACGACTTAAGACCAGTTCATTCCTTATTGTATTTTTTGTTTGCTTATAACGCGATTCAAATAAACGATAATTCGTGGATGTATTTGTTGGCAGATGTTTTGATTGGACTTTTCGCCTTTTTAGGACATCATTTTTTCGCAGACAGTTTTTCAAAACTTGTCGATAAATAAATTATTATCGTTGTTAATTATAAATAACCACGATGAAATAAACCACGAATACCTTTGGCGATTGTTCCGGTCGGTGTAATATATAACAATTTATTAATTAAAAATTGATTATTAAAAGCAAGTTTATATAATATGTATAAATTAACATGAATTACAGCGACTTGTCTCACGAATTGACAAAAAAAATAAGCAAACAAGAAAAAAAAGAAAATGGTATTTATTTTACACCGCCAAATACCATTGCGCGCAACTTGAAATTGATAGAACCATACATTAACAACATTAAGACCGTATTAGAACCTTCTTGTGGGTCGGGTGAATACATTCAGTCGTTAAATAAGATGTTTAAAAAGATAAAAATAACTGGAATTGAATATAACAAAACCATCTACGATTCCATTCGTCCAATGTCATCTGGACGCGTTTCAATAATTAACCAAGATTATTTAACGCACGATGTTGGGATGAAATACGATTTAATTATTGGAAACCCTCCATATTTTGTGATGAAAAAAGAGTGTATTGAAAAAAAATACCATCCATATTTCGACGGGCGACCAAATATATTCATACTATTTATTATTAAATCGCTGGGAATGTTGTCTGAAAACGGGTTGCTTAGTTTTGTTCTTCCCAAAAATTTCTTGAATTGTTTGTATTATGACAAGACCCGTAAATACATCAATGACCATTTTAGAATCGTAGACATTATTGAGTGTGATGACGATTACATCGAAACAAAACAAGAAACGGTAATTATTTTAATTCAGCGAGTGGTTCATCCTGTTAAAAACGAAAATGACCCATTGGTATTGGTCGTTAATAATTACACCATCTTCGGAACTACACATAATATACTTCAGCTTAAAACATTATATAATAATTCCACCAATTTATCCAATCTGTCATTTGATGTAAAGGTAGGAACCGTTGTATGGAACCAATGTAAGACGATATTAACCAACGACACAACAAAAACAAGACTTATATACAGTTCGGATATAATTAACAACGAATTGTCCATTAAAAAATATGACAACGACGATAAAAAAAATTATATTGACAAGTCTGGCGACACCTCACCTCTATTGGTAATCAATCGTGGATACGGCGTCGGCACTTACAAATTTCAGTATTGTTTGATTAATGGCGACGTTGAATACCTTATAGAAAACCATTTAATATGTATTAAATGTTCCACTAATATAAAGAACGAAGACCTACTGGCGTCGTATGAAAAAATAATTGATTCGTTGAACAACGAAAGAACGTCGCAATTTATAGACCTTTATTTTGGAAACAATGCGATAAATACAACCGAACTTAAATACATGCTTCCTATTTATGGGTTTTAATTACGCGTTACGTTACGTGCTTAAGTTGAAACGCAGGCAAGGCAATTCCGTTCCCGTTTTTCCATCTCAATAAAACGTTTGTTTTTTTTCCAGATTTTGAAGTTGTGACATACCGAAATTTGGACGGTTCTTTGTCGAACGATGTTAGTATATAGTCGTCCATATTCACATATTCTATATGAAACTCGCCATTTTTATACATCATATAAACCTTATTTTTTTGAGTTTCCATCAAATATTCGGACAATTTATTAATGTCAAGATCTGTTTGCTCAATAAATTTTTTAATGCTTTTTTGCGATACTTCCTGACATTTGTCGTAAAACAATTTGTCATCTTCTTCGTTGGTGAGTTGACTACTTCTTTTTGAACCGCCATAATATTTTTTTTGATACGAACTCAAACACCGCGGACTCGATTCGTGTACATGTTTTAAATATACATCTCTCTCGATGCTCTCAAGTTTCCCAAAGTCGGTTATTTCCCGAAGATAATTGTCATAAAAGTCTTCCTCATAAGAAGCATATAAATATTGACTTAGTTTCATCGGTGAAACAAATTGTGGTGCGTCGTTAACAGTAGACGCGTTAAATTTTAGTTCGATGTTCAGGTTGTCTTTACGGTTAATTACGACAATAAAATCGCAGTGGTTTCCTCTACCCGCTTTAAGGGTAGCTTCAATTGTATTGATGGTTGTGTTAGTGGAGCATCGTTCGTATGCGTTTGTAATAAAATCGTTCACTGCCTTTTTAATGTTTCTCCACCTTCTTGAACCAACGTAATAATATGTTGGAATATTATCGTTGATTATTGAGACCACCAACATTTCTCTCGTTTTATTATTTTTATCATTAAATCTTCTATCCGTTTTTAGAAAGGCGTTTATGCTGTCGTAGTTAAGATAATTGCCTTTCTTACCAACAAATATTTCAGGAAACGATTTCAGGAAACAAACATACCTTTTACACGCACGTTGAATCATTCTAACCTCTTTACACCGACACGTTTCTCCGTCGTACAATTTTGCCAAACAGCAATCAAGCACAAATTTTGTCTTTTTCGTAGACATTTTAAGTATTTTGTTGTATATATATGGATACAACAATTAATCTCAACTTTTTAAAATAATAAATATCTTTATTATTTTATTATTTAAATATTAATCAAATAATAAAATATGGGTAATACGCAAAATAGCGTCAAAAAATTAAACTTTGAAGACGTTCAATTTATAATTAAAACAAATCACAAATGGTTAATTATAAACACACTTGGAGTGAACGACCAAAAATGTTTAATTAAAAATACGATGAATTACGAGAACGAGGAAAAAACTATTAATAACCTAATCGAAAACGGGAATAACACCAATAATATAATGATTTATGGACGGAACTGCAACGACGAGACCGTTGGAAAAAAATACAACCAACTTGCTTCTCTCGGGTTTTGCGATATACAAGTTTATATGGGCGGAATGTTTGAATGGCTCGTTTTACAGGACATATATGGAGACGACCAGTTTCCAACAACCTTTAAGGAATTAGATATTCTAAAATATAAACCAGACAAATTGTTATTATTTTAATTAAATTTATATTTATAATTATAAAACAAGTTTCGTTTCCATATGTGTCTCCGTTGGTCTAATAAAAGCATCAATCATATTAATCCATTCGTTGATATGAAACCCGCTCTGATAAATATCGATATTTCCGTCTAGCACGAGTTGTTCGTCGCAAACACACGTTACCGATTGTTTGTTCAACATATTGTCGTGATATTTGGAGCAATTGGTTAAATAATTTAGAGGAACGTTTTCTTCGCCCTCCCTCAGACGACTTTTAATTCTATTAAAGCAAACTTCAGGGTCTGTCTTAACATATATAACTTGATTGACCGGAAATTCGTCGACAAAGGAGTTGAACCATTTTAGATAGATTTGATATTCTACTTCTTCTATTTTATTGTCGTCATACAACATCTTTGCGAAAACCATTTTATCGGTGTATAAACTTCGTTCGGTAATAAAGATGGTTTTTTCGTTCGATTTTTTATTTTTACTATTTTGTGCTTCTTTTTTTGCGAGACGCAGAACATTCAACCTAGAAATATATGCCATCATTTGAAACGCAAACGAATACTTTTTCTGGTCTGAGTAAAATTTTTGAATAATGGTCGCCCCTTCTTTATCCGTTATTTGTTCCCACTCGTCCACCGGTTCTTTTAAGAACACCACGTTGGCATCTTTCTCATAATAATCACGCAAATTAGACAACAATGTCGACTTTCCAGAGCCAATGTTGCCTTCAATCGAAATAACCATAAAATCAGTCGTATCCATTATTAATAATTATGTTGTATAGTTTTTATATTTATTTTTTAGTAGTTGTCATATTCAATTTTTTATTTTATTCCTTTTATTTCGTATATTTATTTTATTTAAAATTGAAACAATAAATATACTTAAAAAATAAGGCATATTTAATAACAACCTCATTACTCAAAATGGATTTAAAGCAACGCAAACTAAACAGATCGGAATGGAACTCGATCGAAGTTCCTGTATCGGCACACGAGAAACATATTTTGAACCTTATTGTCGCTGGATTTCACGACGTGAACATTAGAATTAACCACCATAACTCTATATTTACCTTTCTAAAAATAGAGTATACAACTAAAATGGAAGATTTTGTATACAATAAATACATCCGGACACGCGGAGAAAAGATTGAGACCGTATTGTCTTCCATCATGCCAACCTATAAAAAAATGAAAATTGACGGAATTGTAAAGTTAAATTCTTGTGACAAAATCAGGTTGGAGAGATTTGACCACGACGCATTAAAAAATGAAGACGTATATGAGTTTGTATTGTTGTCCCACATTGAGCGTTTGTTGGAAAATAACAGCAAACCGAATGTTTCCAATAAAAAGTTGTTTCATTATCATTATTTCACCCTAAATAAATTATGTGGCAATAATATTGTTAAATTAAACCGACACTTGGCAGAACTTGCGTCAAGAGTTCTAACCGTATTCAAGGACAACGTTGAAATTCTAACCATTATTCAAAACGCACACGAATTCATCGAAAAAAATGAATGTTTGTTGAAATACGAGGACTTGATGTTGTACGAACATCAAAAACAAATATTCACCGAAATTAAAAAATCCAATCCCAAACTAATTCTATACATGGCTCCCACTGGAACTGGGAAAACGTTGACCCCAATCGCCCTTTCTGAACAAAAAAAAATTATATTTGTATGTGCCGCAAGACACGTCGGAATCGCGTTGGCTAGAGCGGCCATTTCAGTTAATAAAAAAGTGGCATTTGCGTTTGGGTGTGAAAGCGCGGACGATATCCGCCTTCATTACTTCTCCGCCAAAGAGTATTCAAAAAATAAGCGAACGGGTGGAATCGGAAAAGTGGACAACAGTGTGGGCGACAACGTGGAAATAATGATTTGTGACATTAAATCATACTTGGCGTCCATGTATTACATGCTGGCGTTCTTCCCTGCGGAAGAAATTGTGATGTATTGGGACGAACCAACCATCACGATGGATTACGACAACCACGAATTTCATTCCATTATTAAAAACAATTGGAAGGAAAATATTATTCCCAACGTCGTATTATCGTCTGCAACCTTGCCTAAATTATCAGAATTGACGGAAACATTGCCGGATTTCTTGAATAAATTCAAGGATTCAGAGGTATACAACATTGTTAGTCACGACTGCAAAAAATCAATCCCAATAATCAACAAGGACGGCTTTGTGGTAGTCCCTCATTATTTGGAAAAGGAGTACGACAATATTGTTAAAATTGCGAAATACTGCGAAGAATATTTAACGCTCATTAGATATTTTGATTTAAGCGAAGTAGTTAGGTTCATTGGTTATGTGGTTGGAAACAACCATTTAAAGTCGCGAATGATGTTGGAAAGACACTTTGAAACTGTTGGTGACGTTAATATGAAAAACATCAAGGTCTATTATGTGATGCTTCTTCAAAACATCGACCCCGAAAAATGGTGTGATATTTACAACCATTTTATGGTGACGAGAACTCCTAAAATTTTGGAAAATGTGGCGATTGACGGAAAGGGACAACCGATTATTAAATCAAGGAGCGTTGATTCCTTCCGCAAGAGTAGTCCGCACAAATTGTCCGGTCAATCTATTACACGATTGGCGAGCGAACAAGTCGGTCACGACGCCCCACCCAAAGGAACATCTGGTGTATATGTTACGACCAAAGACGCACACACGCTGACAAATGGTCCTACCATATTTATTTCGAACGACGTTGAGAAAATCGCCAAGTTTTGCATCCAACAAGCAAACATCCCGAATATTGTCATGGATGAAATCACCAAGAAGATTGAATTTAATAATGTAATCAACGAAAAAATGTCTACGCTAGAAACAGAGATTGACGCAATCAAAGAGGCGAACGATAAAAAATTCAAAAACGAAGTCTCTGGGTTTCACGGCGGCCACAAGGTGGTTGGGAGAAACAAATCCGGAAAGGATTCCAATAAACTGTCCAAAGAGGTTCCTGAAGAATATATTAGCAAGGGTGCGTTGTCTAAACTGACACAAGAACTAACCACCCTTCGGTCCATGATTAAGATGACGACATTGAACGACACCTTTGTTCCGAATAAAAAAATGCACTTGGAAAAGTGGGCTACAGACAAGCATGAAAGCGACGCATTTACCAGCAACATCGACGAACAGACCGTTTCGGACATTATGGCGTTGAACGGAATTGATAATTCGTGGAAGGTCTTGCTGATGATGGGAATCGGGGTGTTTGTGAATCACGACAATATCGCCTATACCGAAATTATGAAAAAAATGGCGGACGAACAGAAGTTGTATATGATTATCGCTACGAGTGACTACATATATGGAACCAACTACCAGTTTTGTCACGGGTTCTTGAGCAAGGACTTGGATTTGACGCAAGAAAAAATCATTCAGGCGATGGGTCGCATCGGTCGTAACAACATTCAGCAGTCCTATACCATTCGATTCCGCGACGACGAACAGATACTGAAACTGTTTACGAATGAAACCGACAAACCAGAGATTATTAATATGAATTTGTTGTTTAATAGCAACGCGGTTGAGTGGAGGGACGGACGGTATTTGGATATGTAATTAAAATGAGGTAAATATTATTAAATTAAAAATAAAATATTTTTTACTTCTGTTTGGAAATAATGAATCAATATAAAAAATATAATTTTATTCATTTATTCAATTACAAATTACTGTTTAATTATTCTAACCTAATATAAAACGATACAAACTGGTGGTTTCCCGAATATTTATCGTTCAGCGTCATATTGTTGTGAATAATTCCTGAGGCCATTTCAGCTTCTGGTTGTCCCGCCTCGACAACTACAACCGATTGGTCGTTGATAAGTTGACCCTCGTGTCTAACACGATTTTCAACATCTGCGATAAAATCTTCAATTCGCATATTCTTGTCAAACGTGTATCTTATCACGTGGTTGGTTAACGCCACCTTGAAATTAAATGAAAATGTGTTTGTAACTGGCGACATGTTTAAATGATTGAGATAAATAATGTTATGATTATTCATCTCAATTTTAATTACAAATTTAACACATAGTTTTCATACTTTGTCTTAATTTTTTCATTTAATATTTCAAGTTGAACGTGCAAATCGTAATCTTTGGGTAAAATCATTTTCAAAGACAACCGTTTGTCTTCTTCCCTTTTTTCAAATACTAAATGTGGTTTTTCTCTCATCGTAACCAACGAAACGTATTTTGGAAGCGTTGGTGTTGTCTTCGTTGGATAAATGTCGTTTTCCAAATCTTCTACAACCTTTGTTGCTTGTGCTAATTTATCAATTATAGACACCTTAAATGATTTAGTGGTTGACCAAGATTTGTCAAGTTTTGGGTGTTCGACCCTGAAAAACTCCCTCTTGGTTGTTGTTTTTTCATTGAATATTTCTTCGCAATTGTAGTACACATATTTTGGCAACATTTCGGGTGTAATTCCTTCAGGAATAATCTTTTTGCTAAATCGTTTTTTGTTAGTTCCAATCATAACTCCGCTTGAATTTTCTTCTTGTTCTTTTCTTGTTGCAATTCTTAAATTTTCATAGGAGTTGTTCAACGGATTTCTATCAATGTGGTCGACACTAACGTTTTTTGTGCCTTTTCCATTTCCATTTCCATTTCCATTTCCATAACAATTCATAATAATTTGATGAATGTAATAAGTTTTTTTAGACACAGAGTGAGATTGAATATATCCGTTTGATGATACAAACCAAGTTAGTTTATTGTTTTCATTCACATTTTTTTCAAATTCTAAAATTGTGTTGTAACTTTCTAAACAAAGTTTGCATATTGTATTTTTTTCGCAAAACATCAATAAATAGTTCTTCCCATTTTCTTCAATTTTCCACGTTGGGTTTTTCATTATGTTTGCACTTTTTCCCATTCTTAAATAATGACCTGGAATGTATTCCGCCGTTTTATATGTTTGAATAATTATGGCGTGATATGAATGATAAATTTCTACATTATTTTTTCTCAAATCGTATTTATTATCATTTTTAAATTTGTAATAAACATATTCGTCATTATAATTAAATATAAAATTTAAATAGTTCAACCGTTTGTAGTTACGACAATAAGACGGATAAGCATCGGTTTTATTCGCAAACACAAAACTTGCGTTAAAATTTATAATCTTATCTTTATCGCTTAAATCCATCAAATATGTATTGTTATTGTATTCAACGACCCCGCAATTTAATTGTTCGTTTGTATAATACATTGGTTTCATCGTATTTAAATATATATTCGTTTCAACCGAATTTTTTTCTTCATTTTTTTGTTTTTCACAAAATGTAGAAAACACCACATTATCCATATTATAATTTTTATAATAAAGATTTATTTAAGTATTTTTATAATATATATATAATTAGTTGTGATAATTCCGCCCATACCACTTAATTACTGTACGCCATACCACCCATACCAGACATAATTCTCAACACGTTATAGTTGGTAGCATACACGCGAACCTTGGCGGTCTTGGTGCCCTCAACGGTGGCGTTGGAAAGAACAAGTTGAAGGGTAGCGTTGTCAATTCTGGAGAAGTTGCATGTGCCGGAAGGTTGGTGTTCCTCGGGGCGGAGAGCAAAAGAATAGACGTTGATGCCTTCGTCGGGGTTGCGGGTGTGGGCTTGGTAAGGTTGGACCCAAGAGAAGTAGGTTCCCTCACGCTCCGAGAAGCGGTCTTGGCCGTTGAGCTGAAGCTTGGCGGTGACAACAGGGTTTTGCCCCCAGCAGTGCATATCCAAAGAGGTCTCGGTAAGCACAAAGGTGCCGGCGTCAGACACACCAGAGTTCTCGTTGTGACTATTATACTCGTCACTGCCACCAAAGTTGGGCTCCATATAAGAATTGGAAGGACCGTTCCAGTAACCAGACGTCTCGACGTCAAGAGCACCGGCATCGTTGAATAAGCCACGGGCATCGATGAAAGAAGTAGCATCGCCGGCAACCGCGGTGGGACCACCGAAAGCGTGGACCGCGTTGGGAAGAGCGTCAATGGCATCGGTATAGTTGAAGGGCTGGGCGCCGAGAACCTTGAAGAGGAGAGCATCGCAAGTCAAAGACGAGCAGTAATCCACGTTCTGGTCGGGTTGGACGACCCAGATGAGTTCCTTGACGGGGTGGTTAAAGTTGAGTTTGATCTTGTTGCTGGAAGAACCGACAGACTCGTCACCTGTGAATTGGAGCTGGGTGATCAAATACTCGTGGGGGTTCTGGGCCATTCTACGGCGCTCGTCAGTATCCAAGAATACATAGTCGACATAAAGGGAAGCCGCTACCAAAGATTGGTTGTAGGCGATGCTGGCGGGAACGGGGCGACCCATGCTGGAAGAACCGCTGTTAGCATCATCACAGTTTAATGTGGTGACCGCCCATAAGCACTCGTCAATGGGGCGAATGTCAAGGTTAATCTTGACTTCGTGGTATTGGAGGGCAATCAAAGGAAGGGCAAGACCGGGGTTGGTGCAGAACCAGAATTGAAGGGGAATGTAGAGGGTAGTCTCGGGAAGCGCGTTACGGGGAGCGCACACTTGGCGAGGAGCGGCAGAGTCGCAAGGACCATCGACAGCAGAGAAAGAGGGGTCGGTGATGAAGGTAAGTTGGGTGGTGTTGCCAATCATCTTGAAATAACCACGTTGTTGTTCGGAAGTCATGGTAAGTTGGTTCCAGATGTGCATCCAGTCGCCATATTGACGGTCGATGCGTTGACCACCGATCTCGACCTCCACTTGGGCGATGAGTTGCTCACCGGGGAAGTCCAACCAACGGGCATAAACGCCAGTTTTATCTTCACTGGTGTAACCATTTCCCATCGCTTGATTGATCTCAGGGAGTGTCACCTGTAAGTAAGTACGGTAAGCAAGATCGCCATTTCTGGAAATCACACATTGGACTCTGCGCCCGAAATCGGCTTGGCCGTTGAAAGTTTGTTCGATTGACTCAATCGCAAAATTTGTGTAGCGACGGTATGTCACTTTCCAGAAAGTAATTTGAGGGTTACCAGTAAGGTATACGTCTTGGGCACCATAGGCCACGAGTTGCATTAATCCACCTCCCATTTTATAATATTGCTAAAGAAAAAAATCTGGAAGATTTTAATTTAATTTAATTAAATTAATTAAATTAAAATATTTTAACCAAAATTTTTGAACCAAAATTTTTGGTTAAAATAAAGTGTGAATGAAAATACTAAATGAAAATCATCTATGAAAATATTTTGTTTATGTCCAAACTGCTCTTCATAAATTTTAACAAATAAGAGTTTTCAAAAACCTCCTTTTTGCCTTCGTGGTTTTTTGTAAATATATATGAGTCGTCTCGTTTTTTTACATTCCAACCCTGTTCTATTGCGTTATACAAAAAAATCATTTTTTGAAACTTAATGACATCAACCTTAATATTATTTTTGTCTAAATCCTTAAAGGCGTATAAATTCAATGTTGTGTCCATTTAAATATTTTCAATACATTTTTTTAAATTTTTAAACTTATAATAGGTGTGCGGTTGAGTTAGGTTTGCGTCGATAATATTTCGAAAAATGTTTTTCTTCTGTGTCAAGTTTTGCTAAAGAAGTTCGTATTATATTTCCTTTATTGTCAGAATAATGAATGTTATCAATTCTATACCCTTTTTTGGGGGGCAAAAATTTCATTGTCTGTATGCAGTTGTGACAAGGTTTGCTTGACTGCATTTTATTTTTAGTAGACAATCTTATTATTATTAAATTTATTGTTTGTAACCGTTTTTTATACTTTAAAGGAACTAATTTTAATATAGCATCACACTCCGCGTGTATTCCAGGGGTTTTTCCTTCACTGTCTCCCATTTGATTAACCCCATAATTAATAATGTTGCATTTATTTAAATTACCCTTTCCTTTATAAAAAGCACATATGTGATTATAATGTCCGCAAACACATTGTGTTATATTTCCTTCGCTATTAACATAAGAGTCAACATCAATGTCGTGCGGCAAACAAAACCTCTTAATAAACATAGTTTCTAACAAATCGTTCATATTAATTTGATATTTGCTTTAAAAAAAGCAAAACAATGCTTTTCAATTTTTTATTTAAATATATTAATTATATTTTAAATTAAATGGAACACGACAATTATTTATTATGAACGGTTTTAAACAAAAAAAAAATAAAAAGAATAAATTTAACAAAAAATCCATTACTACATTAGATAAAAAACACACCGAAATACTAAATGATTTTGAAAAAAA
>Ga0213861_10000395_pt1 | contig 38084 bp, 60 predicted proteins | sample PICome_4_FD_160110 | JGI IMG/M metagenome (GOLD analysis project Ga0213861, IMG submission 160110) | Coastal seawater microbial communities near Pivers Island, North Carolina, United States - PICO131 | ecosystem: Environmental > Aquatic > Marine > Coastal | place: USA: North Carolina... | reverse complement strand
AGATTATTGTGTTTGTCTGCTTTAATTCCGCTCAAACTTAAGATTGTACCAGTAGCATCAATATTAGAGTAGTTATCTCCTCCGTCTTGTGAGACTTGCCATTGATAATTAATTGACATTATTCTGCACCTATTGTAAATGTGGCTGTGCCACTACTAGAAATAGTGGTGTCTGTGGGTTGTGTTGTAATATTTATTTCTGACAATATTGTTAATGTTGCACTATTTGTTTCTGAAGTAAATACATTATTACTGATTTGACAGCGGTATTGATTGTTATTTTGGTCGGTAGTGAGGTTGCTTAAATTAAGATATGAAAAACCAGAACTTGTTGGCAGGCCACTTATGGTTAAATAGTCCCAACTTACTCCACTGTTTGAAGAATACTGCCAAGAAAAATACAAGTCTGAATTTGTACTAGCTTGAGCACTAAAACTTACGGACTGATTTTGTTCTATATCTATTGTCTGTCCGCTAGGATGAGTCAGTATAGATATTGATCTAGGAGATGTTGTTGGTGTGGGCGTTGGTGTTTTGGTAAGAGTAGGAGTGGGAGTTACTGTAGAAGTAGCAGTTGGGGTGACAGTAACTACTATTGGAGTAGATGTAACGCTTGGTGTTGGCGTAGGAGTTGCAGATCTATTTGGTGTTGGTGTTGGGGTGATTGAGACACCACTTTGTGCTACAACAAGGACACTCATTAATCTAACTCCACAAGTTTAGAAAGTTTACCATTAAGAGCATTTTTTAAAGAATAGACATTTCTCTTTTCTGCTTCTCTTACAACAATAGTGTCCGTAGCCTGATTTACAGATAATACGTCATCAAACAAAGATATAGCACCTAGTAAAGTAGAATCACTATATAGTTCAACATTACCTGTTTCTGAAGTCTTAGTGTAGTTTTTGCAAAACAAGTCTGCATGTTCATAATAGTTTTTGTTGTCTGTTAATGTTGTAATAGAATTATCTGATAAGTCTATTTGAAAATTATCTTGAACATTATCTCCATCTAAGGGTCTGGATGCTATAAAAGTGCCATTTTTATTATTAAATAAACTTTGTACTATATTATTTAATGTGGAGAGCAAAGTTAAACTATTATTACTGATGAATATTTTATTGCCTGACGAACATATAAATTTGTTATTGGTGTTATCATATTTAATATCGTCTACAGGATATGGTATTGAGCTGTCTAATGTTCCATAAACAGAGCTTGTGTTATTTGTTAAATCAATTTGATAAATCTTATTATCTAATAAGGTAAAAATAGTATCATCGTCTTTAAAAAAGATTTGATCCCACCTGTAACCAATATCAATTTCAGATATATTAAAATCAGCATCTATATATTTAATATTATTGTTATTACAACATACGTATATATAATTATTATAATTAAAAATATAATGCTCGTCAAATACAGAAAAAACACCTATTCCCAAGTCTAATTGTGATTTTAATGTAAAGTTAGATGTGCTAGGGTACGGTAAGTCAGATTGATATATGCCCAAAGTCTTATCTGTTAACATGGAATAGAGAGATGAAAATGTCTTTGCGTCAAACCGTCTTAATGGCTTAAATTTATTTAATAAATTACTTGCTTGAGTCTTGATGTTCTGAGAGGATATCTTAGCGTCACGACCTTCTGCTTCACCGAATGGATATCTAACCGTAACTCCGCCATGATCTATGGGCTTGTTTGTGTCTATTTTTTGTATATCTGACATTATAGAGATAGCCCTTTATGGAGTGTATAGCCCTTTATAAAATTAAAATACACCGTATTATTCACAGTATTGGCAGCTTATTTTGGCTATTCCATCGCCGCTAATATACCAGCCTTTTCCTTTGCAAACTGGGCAGTCTTTTCTCTTATATTTTTTGATGGAGGTGTCTTTTGCAGCAGATATCTTGGCTCCGACCAAAGTTACTACAGCCATAGTGCTATATGTTTCAGGTGTGCTAGAAGGTAAGAAAAATTGACCAAAGATTAAAGGTAGGCTAACAATTGTACTAATGAATATTCTGCTCATAGTTTACCTATTCTCTCTTTGGGTAATTTATTAATTTCTTCTAATGTTGGAGCTTTAACTGTTGGGTCTAATGCCCATTGTATATTTTCTGATTTAGCCCATTTTTGTATGCGTCTCATTGGGACAATAAGATTAAAAGTTTCTCCTGCTCCACGAACCAACATACCAATATATTCTCCAGTAGTTAAGAAAACCCCACCACCAGACGATCCAGGAAAAGCCGTTACTGTTGTTTGATCGAATAATACCTTGGTGCTACTGTTTAGAGCAAGCATACGTCCTACTTGACTCATAATGCCTGTAGTCATACTATTCGCCCCGCTTTCTCCCAGCAGAGACCCTACATGATAAAGTTGAGTTCCTAGAGGGAGACCAGAATTATTCTCGTCTTTTTTAAATTTAGCTGACACATCTACAAAATCAAACTTTTTAATCATAAGTAAAGCAAGATCTTCGCCGTCTGTTGCATCACTATACTTAACAACGACAGCATCCATAGATAATTCACCAACAGTAATACCATTCTCTATTAACTTTTTAACTATTTTAACATCTTTAAATACTGGTTTCTTTAGTGTCTTGCCTTCAATATCTAAAATACTTCTGACGCTTCTAATACCTTCTAATACATGTGCAGCTGTCCAAACAAAATTTACATTTTTTTCGCCATCATCAGATATTATTTTTCTTGTAAATATAACCCCACTACCAGAACCTCTGTCTGTTTTAATAGTAACACTGATATCTTGTAAATATTGACTAACAGGAATTTCTTCGCCCCGTAAAAAAGAAACTGGTATCAACAGTAATGTTACTACAATTAGTGAGGCTAGTTTATTCATTTTATCCATCTCCTTAGGAAGTCAATGACGGGTTTTTTTCTTTCTTTAGGTTCCAAACCATCAGATTTAGTTGGTGCAAACATTTTTAAGATAGCCAAGATGAAATTGGTAATTGTTTTAATTAAACTATTAAGTGCTATTCTATCTAGTAGTTTCATAAGTAGTCTCCGAAACCATAATCAGGAAGTTTTTGTGGAGGAAATCCATTAAAATCACTAAAAGCATATGCTCCGTTTTGTCGCAACATCCCTTCTGCAACATCTGCATGTATTAAAAATGAGCCGTCTGGGATAGGTCCCCACTCTGGATGTCCTCCTGAGTTCCACTTACCCCAACTGTTTTGTACAAGAAAGGCTGGTTCTTTGCCTGTGTCGTCACAAGCTGTCCAAGACATTGCATGAGCCCACGACCCACTTTTACGAGCAAATCCAGTACTGCTACGTTTATTAGAAAATCCATAGCTACTGCACACACTTAAACCATACCCATTAGCAAGTGCATCTCTTGCTTCTTCGACTGTTCTAATTAGTGATACTGTTTTGATTTGATGATCATCTGCTTTATCAATAACTTTATCTGGGAGTCCTCTAGATCCCCATTTAGCTCCCATGCCACCATTATATCTACTAAAGTCAGCAACACCAGGATAGTTTTTTCTCACCAATACACCACCTGTTTGACTAACAAAAGTCGCAGCTCTGCTACAACTCATGCCTTGTCCTCCATGACCTCTACATCCGTATATAGCTTCTGTTGCTCCTCTTGCTATCCAGCTTTCTCTATCTCCTTTAATATCTATTTCAACAGCTCTTGTAATATCGCACCCATTTCTAGTAGCATGAGAAACACAGTCTCCTGTGGTTTGCCTCTCTATATAAGCGTTTTTATCAAATTTTAAAACAGACATATATGGAGCAGAAAGTTTGCCTTTGCCACTATTTTTGATTTTCTTAGCGCCGTCCTTAAAATATCCATATCTAGAACTTGATATTAATTCTTCAAATATATGTTCTTCCCATAGGCATCCACTATAACCTTGGCGATAAGCATCATACAATTTTTGTGGAGTCATTCTTGACATTATTTACCACCCTCCCAAAAAGCCCAACTTAATGCTCTAAAAGCATCGACAGCCTTTTTTCTTAAAGCCTTATCTAGTACTACATCATCATCGCCAATGCTGCCTACTACTAGGTCTTTAGCTAATTCAGCTAAGTTAGGATATTTATCTTTAATGTCTAGTCTAAGCATTTTCCCAGCTACTCCATTAACTTCTCTGATAGTTGCGGTATCTCCAATAACTAAATCAGATTCATCTAGTTCTATAAGCGTAGCAATATCACAGTATAAAGAAGAGAGTTTTACACAATCACTTTTCCTGGTCGAATCACTAGAAGCCAGTAATACTTCAGTAATAGATCTTGCTTTTTCTAGTAAAACCTCGTCAGCGGGAGCGTCTGTTACATGATTAGAAGCTACACATACAGCATCGTTCAAAGGTAATGACCAACTAGATACATCTGGTTTAAATACCCCAAAGAGTACCAAAACGACTCCTGCAAATAATAATAATTTATTCTGCATCTTTATCCTCCGAACATATTGTTGGACTTAAATAAGGAAACATTTGATCAGCTACCTCGACAGCTTTTTTACAGCCACTCAGTTCTGCTAAATCTCTAGTCTGTTTCCAAGAAACTACTAAATCAAAAAATACATTCTGGGTTTCAATAGGAGCATTCTTCATGCTGTCTGGCAATGGTACAGATACTTTAGGTTTGCCATCTTGCTCTAAAGAAGACTTTGCTTTATTGACTAAATCTATTACAATTTTTTGAACAGGACTTAGCTTATCCTTAAATAAGACCCACAAAACTATACCTACACCGGCATACAAAGCCAAATCCGTTGGGCCTAAACCGCTGCTAAATTCCTCAAAACTTTGGCTAAAATTCATAATCTATACCTTTCATGGAACGTAGGAAACTTTCATAACTTCTTTCTTATATGGGTTTTCATCTAGTTTTTTCTTTAGAAAAATACCTGTTTCTCTAAATGTCGTAACTAGTGCGTCAATTGTTGCACTTACCAAAACCATTAAAAACGCCTTAACATACTTATGTATAATAGGCTCTAAAATATTAGGTACAACAGGAATATCCACAGCTGAAAATATTTTATCATAAAAACCAGACAAAAGCTCCATAGCTAAAGTCTTTTTTTCAGGACTTTTTAGATCTGCTCCAAGTTTTTCGATTGTTTGTATTAAACTAGCCGTGGCTACTTGTAATATTTTCCACGCTTCTCCTACAGCAAATCTTTTAACGTCTTCTAAGCTAGTCTTGACATTTTCAATAAGGGCATCAAATTCTTTAATAATTAATTCTTTACTGCTCATATTTTACCTCATACGGTGACGTATTGACGAATATCGGAAAACACACTATCTCCAATACCTTTAATCTGTACCAATTCACTGGTATCATTGAAACCATCTTCTGTATTTCTAAAATCAATAATCTTTTGAGCAAGTTGTGGTCCGATATGTGGTAACTGTATTAGTTCTCCTAAGTCTGCTGTATTAATATTTACAACGTCATGATTTTTACCAACACCCACATAATCTTCAAGCTCTTTTCTTAAATTATCTTGCTCTTTTTGTTTCGTTCTTTCGTACTCTATTTTTTCTATTTTTCTTTTTTGTAAATATCTAGAGAACACCATAAATTGACCACCCAAGAGTATAATACTTTCAACAACATGAGTACCAACACTAATTAGGTCGTCTTTCGTGTCTGGCTCTGCAATTACGCCTATTATAAATAAACCACTTATAACAAAACTGACGATAGTAAACCAAAATTCGCTTGTTTGATATGATTTTTTCATAAAAAATAACCTTAAATACTATTGTAAATAATAGTCATAATCGTCAAATCGACCAGAATATTTAACCTCTATTTGATCATCAGTAACACCAGATGTGGCATAAGTATTATTCACATCATAATTACCTGTTCTAATCCCAGCATGCAAGATTATACTACCATTTTTAGGCATGCCTGAGGGATTGACACTATCGCTTGAAAAAGCAACATCTGTAGTAGCCATTTATTTATCTCCATCTAACTAAAAGTTTTGTAAATTATGTTCTTTCTATTCTGTTTTCCAATGCTTCGAGAGTTTTACTCAGCATTGCTATTTGAACTTTAAGTTCACTCATTACCTCTGTATTTTTACTAAGCGCCTTAAATAATGTAGCACTATCTTCTTTATGATCCTCTAACCTAGACATAATAAATTCTCTATCTCTCATATATTGACTTTGATGATTTATCATTTCTTCCACTTCTTTTCTACTAACGAGATTTCGAACGAAAGTAGTCCAGAAACCAATAAGTGCAATTACCACACTAGCCATATGTGTAGTAAAGTTTTCAAAAAAATGACCTAAAGTATTAGGATCTGCCATATTATATATCTCCAATAAAAAAGGACGGCATATAAACTATACACCGTCCTTGATCATTAAGTTATGAAGTTTAAAAATTAGCCAGTCTTTTTATCAACAGTCGAATAGTAACTGTCTACAACAGGATTTGAGCCGCTTGAAGGTCCACCTAATTTAAATACCAAATTACCAGGAGTTGCTCTGGATACTCTAGCAGCATTATCGTTGCCAAAAGCGTCTGTAGCTGTAGTAGGATCTGGATTAAAATTATATCTGTCGTTATCTCTACCAGCAATGAAGAACTGACCACCTCTGATAGCTGTAGCAGTTCTAGTTGTGGTGATATTTTCAACAGCATGTATGGAATCGCTATCATTGTAAGGAAGCATAGCTCCAGCTAGTAATCTGCTATCTACTGCTCCGCCACCAAGAACTGTAGTCAAGCCCTTGGCAATTGGTTTTTGATTATTGTGTGCAAAATTACCATCCGATAAAGCTTGATCTGTATTCGGATTGTTGGTATCAGCTGGAACTGAACCTCCAAGATAGCCTGCGTATGCTGGGCTAACTGCATCCATTTTGGTATTTGTGCTATCAAAAGCCAAAAATGTACCAGCGTTATTTACAGTACTAGTAGATGTAGTCGCTGACCCATCGTTTTGTTTTACATTGTCTGATAAGTTCATTTTATATCTCCGGTTTGTTGTGCAAATAGGCCTATTGCTTATAAGTAAGTTACACCATAATTAGCATATAAAGAAAATTCAAAAATTTGAGTTTTGAAGCATATTGACCGTATTAATATTAAATGCTCTAATTTTATGTATATTATTTGTGCGGAGCAAGGAGAGATGCTTATTGTGGTATACATTACCACTACAAATAGTATTAATTTTAGATTTGCTTTCAAGATATTTGCAAGCAATAATATTATCATGAATATCGTCTATCATATTACCGGTAGAAGGAACTATAGTTTCAATGCCTTTATCAGATAGAATCTGGCAACATCTAGATAAAACACCATAATTAAACAGCCTATATTCTAATATATATCTAATGTCTAATCCATAATTCTCTGATGTTTGATTTACATTATCTATGTCTTCTCTAAATTTAGAATATTTATTATTAGATAATATTTTAGAGGGAGCGACTACATCTAATGCTTGTATTTTATATTTTTTTAATAAATTAATCACGACCGCTTTTCTTGCATCAATATCCATTACGCCAAAAGGGTAGTCAAGAGGTACGCAAATATTAATTTCTTTTAATAATCCGCTATTCTTTAAAGAAGAAAGGGAATAGGGAAGTAAACAGAAATTTTTAACTCCCATATCTATGGCTTTTTCTATCTCTTTAGATATTTCTTGTTCGCTGAGTGTTCTGTCGTACAGACAATACTCTATATACATATTACCTTTTTCTGCTTTTTAGTTTTTCTATCGTAGTAAACTTTCTATCTCCTAATACACCGTCAGCAAAGCCGTAATATACAGATTCTTCAGCGTCTAATATCCAATCGCTTTTATTATCTAATTGTGACATTATATGTTTTTTATAATATGTTTTTTCCAATTTCTTTCTTTGGCTATAGGACTATCAATGCATCTACCAGTAAACATATTAATCATTTTTAGAGATTCTTTTTCGCTCCACTCAAAACTACTTTTGGCTGCTCGATGTTCATCGTCAATACTAAGCGAGCCGTAATGGATTAACATATGAGTATTAGGCATTAGTACTCTCAAATCAGCAGCTTGAAAAAGTATACTACTGGCAGATTCTACTTTACCGTATGCTAATATAAATATTTTTGACGCAGAGGTTTTTATCGTATCTACTATTGCCATACAATCTTGCCAATCTCCTCCTGGCAAATGCATATGTACTAGGATTGGATCATGAGAAATCTGATTCAAGTATCGAATATTTTTTTCAAACATTATTGCTGCTCTAAATTCAACACCTGATTCCTCTTCTGAATCCAAACTAGAGTGTAAAAAGAGCTCTCTGCTTTTAGAGTCTATACATAAATTATGTATATTATATAGGTCTGAGTCGTTGTTTATTTGTGTCATATTAAGTAATTATATACCCTTGAATTAATGTCTCTCATAACTTTTGAGTCATGAAAAGCTTTGCCTATTCCGATACGAAATCTATATCTTGTAAACACATCTAAAGTCTCTACTCCCGACGTTTCCTCTATGATCAAGGCTAATGCGTTTGTGATATCAAAGTTAGTATGACCCACCCAAAAATTAAATATTTTGCCGCTAGCGGTGGATTCATTAATAGGTATAATACCCATAGGAGTCGCTATAGCTCTAAATTTACCTAGCTTGTCTATGGTTCCATATTCTTCTTCTTCTTCTGATTCTTCTTCATCCTCTAAATACTCTTCCTCTAGTTCCTCGACTTCTGGAGGAGTAGGAATAGAGTCTTCTATGCCTTGCAAATATGGATCTATCCACTTTTCCCAAACGACAACGTTTTCTCTTTCGTCTATTTCTTCTGTATTAAACATATCTACTGAAAGCTTCCGATGGTCTGACTACAACTTTATCATAAAGATTATCCTTGATAGCATCAAGTTTTTCTTTTTGTTGTATCTCATGAAAAGATAAAACATTCTGAAAAAATAAATTAGTATTAGGACTAGTTTCTGTCGTCTTAGAAGATTTATTAATAAATTTTAATATTTGACTATTCATGTCTCCATTAACAATTGAACTAATTACTGTAGCTGTTTTTTCTGCATCATTAGTTATTTGATCTAAAGACAATGTATCAGGATCGGCTATATCTACATTCATTGTAATATTGTTTTTTGAATCTATGTAAAAACAAATTCCATTTAGATTATTATCCTCTTTATTATATCGAGAGAAAAATATGTCTTTTATATGATTATAAATATTTTTAATTAGTGATAACATGTTTCTAGTTTTCTAATATTTTGTAATCCTCGTTTAATGTTTTGACGTACTGCTTCTCTCGACACCCCAAAAACTTTTCCTATTTGTGAAAGAGTTTTGTTCTCGTAGTAATACATTTTAATTTGATTTCTTTGTTTATCATTTAAAATATCAGACTCCAAAATATCTTGCAAGTTTTTCTTAAGATTATCTTTTTCTTCTCGCTCCATGATAACGTCTAAGGGGTTGGAGCTTTTATCATCAGCGATAGTCTTTGATAGGCTGTCTTTATCTCCGATATCAAAATCTAAGCTAGAATGTGTTTTCTGTTTGTATTTATGGGTTACATAAGTTTTCATAGCCCAAATAACACACTGGTTTCTATAAGAATATTGGGTTTTCTTTAGTCCTGTGGGTCCTACTCTATTTGCATCAAATTTCCAATCAGCAGACATAATAGCTGTAGCTATGTCAGAGATTGCGTCCTCATTAGATAGCATTTCAGCAGCTAGTCCATTGTAAAATTTAGGAGCAAACTTAGAAATAGTTTTCTTAGCTAATTGTATGTAAGTATCCAAAGAATCAAATTTTTTATCCATCCTTATATATCCTTTATATAAATATTTAGTTAAATCGAAATTATTTCTTACTTTTCTTCTGAGCTTTTTTTAATTGCTCTGGCGATGGTCTATCTGGATCTCCAGGCTTTGCTGGTTTGTAATTATCTCCTTCCCTTTGTTTTTTTCTTCTAATATTTTCCCATAACCCAGGTCGATTAGTCGCTTTAGTATCATCGTCATTTGCAGGAACATACTTTACAAAATCATGAATTGTTCGCATGTAGTCCTCTGTTACTGCAATTTTACCCTGTAGCCAACTCTCTGTCAAGTTTTCTTTTATAGATTCGTCATCTAAAGACTCTAGGATAGATTTAGCATGATTCATTATAGCGTTTAAAGAGCCTATATTCATATCTAAAAAATCTTTTTTATACTCATGTAATTTTGAATCTTTGACATTTTCTTCTGTATTCTCAGAAATTTGATTCTGTATATTGTTTAAAATTTCTTTATAATTCATTTCATATTACTCCGTAAAATACTTTTTAATTATAGGGTATATTTTATCCATAATTTTGATACTAGCTGTATTGTCCGAGGGGTAGTGAACCCCTTGTAGAACTCTTGCGTGTCCGCATTTTTTGGCTATCTCGTTGAATTTAGATCCGTGTTCAGGATATTTGTCTGTTAAAATTTTAGAGGCTAGTACAGCAGACATTGCGTGACCACTGGGATATGATGGTGTGTGATGAGTTTTAGTGATAATTCTATTAATATTAATAGATAATTTATCGGCTATCTGAAAAGGTCTTGCTCTATTATAAAAATATTTTAGATGATCTATCATTTCAGAAACTGCAGGATATAAAGTATTGTATGCTTTATAATCAAACTTTATTCCCAACTCCTCAACAGCTTCTAAGTGCAAAGCTATAGAGTCTGAGTCTATAGAATAAACCAACTTTTCTTCTTCTTTTGTTCTGTTTTTTGTTAACCTAGATATTTCTTCTAATTCTTGTTTAGTTATGTCGCTAGAATTTTTTGGTGGCGATTGTACTATAGAAAACAAATCTAGGTCGCCTAACTCAAAAAAATCTACAACCTTATATACAGAATTGTAATACTCAAAACCTTGAGCGTATTGTATAGAGTCAAGTTCAAATAAATTTAAAGTGTGCTTAAGGATATCTGACATTGTATTACCATGCTTTGCAAGACCAATATCTAGCTTTCCATTTTGGTCCGGGGTTATCACAATTATGCCTTGCTCTAAAACTCTTACGTCTTGCAGGATCGGACTTCTTTATCCTCATATTGGGGTCGCCAAAATTTACTTTGACAACATTACCTTTTTCGTTCTTTACATAAACACTTCGTTTCTTTGGGCCTTTCGGCGTTAAGAAGGGTTTATTAAGCGTTACTTTGCGACCTTGATATTCTGCTCCTAGACTCTTTCCTTCTTCATCAATAACTTCTACGCCAGCTAAAATAACATCTTGTGTAAATTCATTCCATTCTTCATTCCAGCAGGCACTCATATAGTATAGCTGATCACATACTCTTTCAACCAACATGTCATCAGAAGCTTGGGATTGTCTAACACAAACAGCCAACCTTTGTTTGGTGTCTGTAAATTCTTTTTTCATCTTCGGATCGCCCATGCATTGTTGCATAAAGTTGTTTTTATTTTGCGAATCTTTTCTAGACGGCAGAGGCATAGTATCTCCTAAATTTTGATAAGCTTTATATTATAATATACACCTAGCGCACTTTAGGCTTGCATGATTTTAGCAATTTGCTCTGAAGTATTTGACCATGTTAATGATCTAGCTGTATTTAAGCCAGATTCATTTGTTTTAATACGTTCTTTATAACATTGGCGCATATATTCGATGGTTTGATCTATTTGGTTTTGTCCTATATTGGCCCATTTAGATCCTCCAAAAAACCACTTGCCGTCACTAGCTTCTTCTAGTTGGTCTATTTCCACGAGCATAGAATTATCACTATTGCAATATTCTGTATGAGCAGAGAAATTTGTAGTAATGACAGGCTTATTTACAGCCATTGCTTCTAATAATTCCATATTCCAACCTTCTCCGCGAGACAAATATATTCCACAATCTGTTTGAGACATAAAACGAGCAACAGCTTCGTGGGTTTCTAGTTTTTTATATACTTGTATCTTATCTCTTAAAGGACTTTCTGTAACCTTATCCAGCCAAAACTTTTCTGCTTCTGGAGATAGGAAAGGATTTTGAGTTAGTAGCCATAGTTCAACATTGTCCTCTGAAGAAAAAGCTTTACTAAAACATTCTATAATAGTGTCATGACATTTTCTTTTTTCCCATTTGCCTACCGTAGCAAATATATACTTGTCTGATAAGTCTTGTTTAGGCATTGGTCTAAACACAGTCGTGTCTACTCCCATAGGCACAACATGTACTGGTTTGTTCACATTGTTATTTTGTATAACTTCTTTAGCCCATTGACATGAGACAATAAGCTCATCAGGAAAATTTAAATGATATTGTTCTCTTTGATTAAAAGTGTCTACTTCAAAAAAAGGTAGCGCAAAGTATTTACCTCTTCCTACTGTTTGCATGAGATCGAACTGATGCCATATTTTAAGCACAGACTCGTCATAGTCTGGTAATTTTTCATAGCAGCTTTTGTATAATTCAAACTCTTCTTGAGATTCAGCACCTATGGACCCTCCAATAGGAGTTAAAGAAACATTATTCTTATTCTTTACTAAAGACTTAATAATGTTCATACTAACATAACCATAACCTGTTTGTGCAATCGGAGCCATAACGTGCATATTCATGAAAAAACCTTATTGTGAGTATTGTTTACCTTTATAAATGTAGTATTTTTGCCCATATCTTTGAGGGTTTTTGCTCCGATATATGTGCAACAACTTCTTAATCCGCCTAAAATATCTTGAATTGTGTCTGAGGTCTTGCCTTTATATGGTATGGTGACACACTTACCTTCACTGGTTCTATAATTTGCTACGCCCCCATTATGTTTTTCCATAGCTCGTTCACTGCTCATGCCATAAAATTTTAGAGACTCTTTTTGTTTATCGTCATTATAAACCCAATCTCCCTCACAGGAATCAGTACCAGCAAGCATCCCTCCAAGCATGACAAAATCGGCATTAGCACAAAAAGCTTTGCAAACATCTGCTGGTGTAGTACATCCCCCATCACTACAAACATGACCACCTACACTATGAGCAGCATCGGCACATTCTATTACTGCAGAAAGCTGAGGATATCCAATGCCTGTCTTTAGTCTTGTGGTACACACGCTGCCTGACCCTATGCCTATCTTGACTATATCTACTCCACCATGAAATATTAATTCTTCTGTCATTTCTGGAGTAACTACATTACCAGCCATAATAATAATATCGGGATACCATTCTCTAATCTTTTTAATTGCTGATACAAATTTTTCGTTATATCCATTGGCGACATCAATACATAGGTTAGGCTTCTTCTGTAATTTATCATATACATATCCTAATTTTTCTATATCAAACTCAGATATTCCTGTAGAATAAAAGGCATATTGTCTAGGAAATGAAAAATGATCTCGCAGTTTATCAGCAGTATAATGCTTATGTAAGCATGTTATGCAGTCGAACCCTGACAATATTTTATTCATCTTCATAGAACCTGTTGTGTCCATATTTGCCGCCATAATAGGCACACAATTAAGTTCTCTAGTAGAGTGAGGAAATCTAAATACTCTGTTTAGTTCTACCTGTGATCTACTGGAGATATTAGATCTCTTAGGTCTAATTAAAACATCGCTAAAATCCAATTTTATATCTTCAGATATTTTCATAATTAATGTTAACCATATAATATTTTACTTTATATGTTAAAAAAATACCATCTATTGTAAGTGTTAATATTTTCAGAAGAATTGATATGTTCCAGATAGCCATAGATATCATTCCAATCAGAATATATCATTTGATGAGGCACTGTACCAAAAAGCCAATCAGGAGCATGTTCTTTACCCTGTACCATATGTATTATAATAGGTTTCTTCTGTCTATTTGCCCAGAAAATTTCTTCGTAAGTACCACAAGGATGAATATCTAAATCTAAGTTTACAATCAAAAAATCACTTATGTCTACCAATCTAAGATCTACTGATCTAATGATCTTCATCATAGAACTTAGTTCATCATATCTCTTATTCTTTTTTAGTTTGGATTTTACTAAATGAGTATCGTTATCTTCCAATCCTATTTCTGTTGGTTTTGTAATAGGATTAAATACTACAACGCCTAAAGATTCTAAGAATGGAGATATTTCTTCTCTCCAGCCTCTACCTTTATCATACACGCGATCTATTGCGCCAGCCAAGTAAACTCTTTGATTTTTTAATCTGTTCATTAGTGGTCTATAAATAAATACTCTACAAGATTATTAGAAGATTTTATTGTTGCTGGTCCTTGTAGTTTTTTTATGCCGTCCAAAACTCCAGCAACCATAACTATAATAATGCAAATTCCTAACATACAACACCTTTCACAATATATTGTACAGCAAATTTTTGCTAAGTCAAGCGAATTCTATATATTATGATTTCGGACTAGAAGCCTTTCTGACTTTAGATAAATTTACTTTATTATACTGGAAGATAGCTATAGTATCCATGCCTATGCATAGCATTCCATAATCTGAATAGTTCAACCATTCTTCCATTTCGGACTGCCACAAATTCCAAGCGTCAAGATCCTTAGGAATATGTATGGCCATTTTATCATTAGGAATACTATCTCTCATAGTCTTAATAGCTTGTTGAAATTTTTCGTGTTTAAAATCACCAGGTATTTCTAAACTTAAAGATAAATCATATGGACCAATCAGATGAAAGTCAAATCCATAACTTTTAATTTTTTCTATATTTTCAATACCTAACTTAGATTCTATTTGAGGAACAATAATTGGCCCACTACTTACTAATTGGCTTTTTTCTCCCCACATATTTTCTCTTGATAGTCCAAGACCCCTCTTTCCTTTTGGAGGGAAATAGCAACAATTTTTAATTGCTTCGCATTGTTCAACAGTTTCTACGGTAGAAAAGATAAGACCATCACAACCAGAATCAAGGCATGACCTAATATCAGTAGGCGAAACTTCTGTTAATCTAACAAAAGCCTTTTTTCCTGCTAATTTAATTACTTGAATACAATTATTAATAGTTTCAGGATTAAAACAACCGTGCTCTGTATCAAGTACAACTCCGTCAAAACCTTTGCACATAATTTCAGAGATAGTAGCCGAAGGTATTTGTTGCCAAGATAATTTCATGATTTTAGTCCTTTTGGAAGGTGCAGTTAGATTGAATTAATGAAAAGCCGTTAGACAACAAAAAAGGTATAGCTGTGACACCCTTGCCTCTTTTGTCATCTAAAACATCATCTATAACAATAATAGACTTTGACGGCATTTTGTCAATAACGTTTTGGCAACATTCAAGATGCATTTGGTGACACAACTTATCGTCTGTGGCAATTTCACATCCTAAATTTTTTCTATAGCTTTCTTGTCTTTCTTTACTATGACCATTGTGATAAAAATCAAATGCATCTAAATACAAATAGTCTACAGTGTCAGGATATTTCTGTAGAAAATCTTCGCCTTTACAGCATAAAGCATTAATATCTGGATATCTAGACTTAATATTTTTAGTATTTTCTGGATCCATATCTACAGTAATAAAATTAAATTGCTTGTCTTTAGACAGTAAGTAAAATTTTGAAGAACTATCTAATTGACTGGTTATTTCTCTTGTAGTTCCTATTTCAATGACATTTTTATATTTGATATTTTTGTCTTTGTTAATGTATTCTATTAAGATATTATGGCTAGCCATTTATATTCTCCTTTTTATATTTAGTGATAATTCCCAGTCTTCCTCTGTATCAATATCTAAATTGTATGGAAAGTCTATTTCTAAGAGATATGGATTATTTCCTATCCTATTATTGTTGTTAAGCACTTCTGGTTTAAAGGCATAAAGATAAGAATTTTCACAATAGTATTTGGGCAAATCTTGTGTTTGTTCTAATTTCATAGGATTATGATTGACAGGGCAATATCCATATGATTCTTTTCTCCAAAGTCTTTGCTGCATGACATTCACGCCAAAAACAGAATCGTAACCTTCTTGTAGCTTGTTTTCAGCAAACTGAATGTGTTTGACATCTAGAAAAGGAGATGTGACATGAACTTGGCATATATTATCAACAACATTAAATTTGTTTTTGAAATACTTTAGCAACTTAATAACAGATATCTTGTCTCCGCATAAAGAATCTTTTCTTTTGTATATCAATACATTGTCTAAATTGTTACATTCTCTAATGATATCATCAGAATCAGTGTCTATGCAAACTGTGTATGTCTTATTCAGTTTTTCAACAGTATGCCTCCATAAAGGCTTGTCTCCAAAAAGACGAAAGTTTTTATTTTTAACCCTTTGAGAGTTTGATTTAATTGGTATAAATATGAGCATTATTCAATAAAAGAAAGGATGTTATTCGATATATCTTGATGCCTATTATATCCTAAATTTTGCAAAAATTCGAAACAATTTTCTTTTTTGCCAAGTTCAGCATCTAGGCTTGTGTCATTCCAATTTGGTTTAAGATTTTCCCATAATATAATTGGCTTAAACCGACTAATTGTTGCCACAGCCCCCTGTAAAACATAATATTCATAAGACTCCACATCTATTTTGATAAAGTCTATTTGATTCACAGAACTATTTGTAAAAAAAGAATCTAGTGTAATCATTTTTATTTCATTACCTTTGGTAATATGACTTCCTCCAAAATTACCATTTTCAACACTCATGCCGATAGAAATATTTTTATTTCCGACAGCATTGTTATAGCTTGTGGCTTTATCGTATTTTCTTGTATTGATCGAAAGCATATTGTAAAAATCTTTACATGCCTCAAACATGAAACCACAATGGCCTGCTTCGAGTAAAGGAATCGAGAAAGTGCCAACAAATGCTCCAACATCAACAAAAGTAGAATCGGATTTTATCATAGAATTGATTTTAGATATCATATCAGTTGTATGGCAATTTTTTCCGTGATACCATTTATGTGTGTCGCATTTTGATGCAATATAATCGTTTGCAGGAAATGTGATTTCGCCGTACATAGTATTTTTTGTAATTTGTCTCATGAGATATTACTTTTTTATAGAGAGATAATGGTTAATATTTTTTTAAACGTATTGTTCCAATTGTATTCTGTTTTAATCCTCTGTTGTATTTTTTCTATGTAAGGAATTTGTTTTTCTGGATTTTTCATGTAATACAAGCTTTTCTCTACGTATTCATTTGGATCTGTTTCGCATACAACATCATTTTTACTAAAAAAATCGTAGACTCCTTCTGTGTCTACAACACCAAATCTGCCAGCAGCAAATACTGTCCAGAATCTATCTTGCACTCCTTTTTCTGATCTCCACGAAGGAGCATTAATAATAGGACATAATTTAGATTTTTTAATTACTTCCACATGTTTCGCGTTTGAGATTGGTCCTGTGGCAGTACCAGAACCCGCAGCATAGCCTTTATCCGTACTATTAAACACCGGCGAAAGATAATCTCTGACTGATTCTAAGTTTCCTCTTCCTTCTCTACCCCAAATAGACCCTACGAAACAACAGTCTAATTCAAAATTATCAGTAATAGCTTTTTGCTTTTGTAGTTCTTGATAAGAAAACATACAGCTTGTCCAAGGTATCATAATCATACGATCTCCTAATTGTTCTATCAATTCTTTCTTTTTAGGAAAATCTTCATAGCATGTTCTGCAACCAAAAGCATAGATATTGTATCCCATATTCAAAACATCCAAACACATTTGATAAGCAGGCCAGTTCCAAGTTTTATGAAAAGCATCTGGATCTGCACCCCAACTCGCAGATGACTCCCTCTTTGTCATAGAAGTAACTTTTTGTAAAACAGTATCATCTTTATGTAGAATTCCTGCGCTTATCAAATCAAGAACATCAGGCATGTTCCAACAGATAAAAGTATAGTTTTGATTAGGTTCTCTTTTAAAATTTTGGATTTCTATCCATTGTGAGTCATATCCTAATTCATTGAAAGTCTCTTTAAATCTATACCAAGGATACCAATTTGTATGAGAGCCTTCTTTTGTGTAACCTAATAATATTATTTTATTCATTGATAATATCCTGTAAATATTTATCCATTTTTACTCTAGGGTCCGACGACAGTATTTCTTTCATGTATGCCAACTGAGGTTCTTGTCTATGGTTTTTATGGACAGCCATTCTAGATAATACTTCTTGCTCATTATATCCTCTGTATTCTTTAACATAACCACCTCTAAAAAATGTTATACCTGTTATGAAAAGTTCTTTAATATCGCAGGCTAACATATCTAATATTGCTATAACTCCAGTATTAGGTCTAGTCTGCATTTTTTGTTCTAGCTCATTAAAATATTCCAGTTCTACGGTTGTAAAGTTTATAGTATTTTGGTTTCTTTGATAAAACCCTATAATATCCTGTGTGAAAGGAGGTTTAGCAGGTAACGATGCTACTATCCAGTTGATTTTGTCTTTTAGAAAATCTATATTAATGTAACCCCCAGATTCTGGGTCTGGACTCATGCAATTATAAATTATTTCTGTTCTGCTGCCCACGTATTCTGCTAAAGAATCGGGCATTGGTAGTGCTATATTAAGCCTAACAATGATGTCATAAGATTCGATTTTATCAATTTGTTCTTGTTTGCTATTATATAAATTCCCCTCTATATCTTTTACTGTTGGCGCTGGTCCTACCAAACAAACTCTTTTGCCTTTTAGGTAATCTTCGTATTCTTTACGTTTATTCATATCGTCTCCCAGAAAACCTCAGTTCTATTTTTCATATGATTAATCATTTCTGTATTATCTTTATTAAACCAATCCTCATCTTTATGTTGAACATTTTCTCCAAGTATCAAATCACAACCCAATAATTTTGCTTCTATTGTGATTCTTGGACAGGTATCAAATTCTGTAGGAACAAATATTAGTCCTTTAGCTTTTGCAAATTTTTGTAAAACCTCATGATGAGGTTCTGATTTCATAGACCCAAACAATTCGTATTTTAAATTTTTAATTTCAGCTAATTCTATACCTGCTTTTGTACCTTTCAATATATGAGGATGGTCTTGTATCATGTATGTATCATTTTTATTTGAACAGTCCAGAGTACTAATATAATCAATAGTTTTTTGTTCTAGCAGAGAACCTAGTACATAACTATTAGCTTTTTTAAGAGCAGGGAACTGTTGCTCGTACCAGTTTTTTTGCCCACTAGACATATACCACAGACTTTGAGAAAGAGACATAAATAAAGATATAAGTTGTCCTCTCACGCTTTCTTCACAACATTCTCCATGTAGTTTTTTGTGCAGTTTAGGAATACGCATAACACAATACTTATAATCATATTCAATAATAGAATAATCTATTTTCTTAGACATTAAATGTATCATATGATCTGGATTGAGACCAAAAAAATTACCTATAATCCATTTATTATCTTTAAATTTATTAATTATATCTATATTTAGTTCTGATGTTCGAACCATAATTACGTCAACATCTGAGGGACTATCATTGATAACTGCTTCTGTGGTCAGTTCAGCACCGCCTGTTGAGTCTGAAGCAAATTCATCAGCAAGAAATAGTATTTGTCTGTTCATGAATTTAGTAATTGTTCTAGTGTCAAGTTTTGATTTTGAAAATATTTTTTATATTCAGGATCATTTCTAATATCCCACATAGTTTCTTTTGGTTGCCATCTTTCAAAACCAGAACCATACTGAATGTACTTTTCTTTCATTAATTTTTTGTATTTACTAACCATATAAGCAGGACTAGAATGGAACCATTGCACTATCGCAGACCTATTGAAGTTTGCTCCTGTAAAACCATGATACGAATTAGGCTGAACAGCAAAGACAAATATAGAGTTATTTTTTGGAGGAATATCTTTTATTTTGCTATGAAATTTATAATTACCATATACGCTTGTTCCTCCATCGCTTGGATGGTCTGATTCATTGTTTAAATAATACAACATAGCTACGCTTCTAGCTATTTTTTGAGCCTGTGGAGTCATGGTAGCAGTATCATCAGAATAATAACAATTGCCAGTTAAGGTATAATCTTTAGCTCCATCATCAATAACTGAACATATATTGTAGTCGTTATGAATAAATCCGGGTTTAGCTGGTGCTTCATGCCAGTGTGCGCTCATCGCTATATATTTATTAAGTAGAACACCAAATGTTGCCATATTAAAATTTTTCCAAATATCATCTATAAAAAAATCATAGCCATAATTACAGTCTTCTTTTTTTAGGCCATATATATAAGCAGCATAATCATGTACAGCACCCGGAAGATCTTTGTAGGATTGTGTTCTTCCTATCATCTCCATGAAACGACTAGATATCATCTCATATATGTTTTCTTTAAATAGGTTGTTAATAACTATATGAGGAAATGGATCTTCGTACATCTCTATATATACGTCGTCACTAATATAGGGATGCTGTTTGAGGTATTGAATGTTGTTATTGATCATATACCGACACCTCAATATCGGGCATTATATCGTCTAAAAGATCATCTACAAAAGACCAATTGCAGCCAGTAAAAGCAACACATTGTTTATCTATAAAGATTCTAGATGTAGGATTCTCAGTGCTATTTATATTTGATCTGACAAAACTAGCTAGTTGCTGTAAACTTAGTCCTAAAGCATAGTAATTGATCGTCCTATTTTTGGGTGTTTTCTTACCTGAACAAGTATATAAATTAGCTACATATAATTTATGATTATATTCTTTATTTTTATCTACAAGTACAGGCTGACACTTACCTAAATTTGTTCTCCCAACAGCCTCTCTATTTGCTAGAACTAATGGGTATTTACTATATACTTTTTTATTAAATGCATTGACATGTACGTGCTGACTGTTGCAAATATTGACAATAATTGCATTACATCCATTTGATGCACATTTTATTTGTTCTTGTGCGCTATCAAATAGGTTGTATTTACTGTTATATACGTAATTTTTTCTTTTATTTTCTTGTTTTTTTGTCTTCATTATTAATTTCTTTCGGCCATTTACCAGCAGGACATTCTTGATCAGCCCAAGCAAGTTTATTGAAGAACTCTTTTCTGTTATTCAAATTGCATCCGCATATATTACATATAGAATATTCTTTATTAAATTCTTTGCAGGCTAAACATGTATTCCATCTTTTTAAAATTTGATCTTTACTACACTTTGGAAACCCTGACCATACGTGAAAAAATAGAGATTTGATAAAGTTAGATACTCTTATTAGGATCATCAGCATCCTCTGGTCTAATGTGTTTTAAATTGCTGTCCTGGTCTATTGTGTATAAAACCACAACCTCTACCGTCTCAGAAGGACCAAACCAACGACTAACTCCATTTTTTAAACTGATACCCAATCTCTCGCCATTTTTCTTGAAATCTGAAGACATTAAAAAATTATCTTCTTTGTGTGAAAAACACTGCCCAGTATCTATTTCTTCTATGTATTTCATTTGTGATTATAAAACCTATCCCAATCTTGCCACTCATCCTCCTCAAACTCGCCCTGTCTCTCTCTCTTATTTTGAACCTTTGCTTTATGTTCCATAGCATCAGAAGTCTGATACTTATCTCTTTTCTTCTTGTCTATTTTGGTCTTCCTGATATACTTCTTGTCTTCTTTTTCCATCTTTCTGTTTCTTTGAGAGTATCGGTACAAACAAATTAACTATTTTTATAGTATTTGGTTGCCATGTAAAGTCAAGATAAATAAAAAAAACACATGCATATTTTTAAACTTGACTATTCGTGATTTGTTGTTAATATTTATGCAGGGCCGGAGATTAATACTCTAACTAAGTACATATATGTCATCTAAAACAACCCTAGTTACTGGACTATGGGATCTAGGAAGGTCTGATCTTGACAAAGAATGGTCTAGGAATTTTTCTACATATCTAAGTAATTTGGATAGACTATTAGAATCTACACAAGATACAAATATAGTAGTATTTTCATCTGAAGATATTAAGGAACGAATACTTAATAAAAGAAGCGAAAGATTATTATGGGTTAAACATGAGATAACAGATTTCTGTTCTGACTTTTTCCCTTTCTGTGAACAAGTTGAAAAAATTAGGACGAATACAAAGTGGCTTAATCAAGTTGGTTGGCTGTCTGGTAGCACGCAAGCAATGCTGCAAATGTACAATCCCGTAGTTATGAGCAAGATGTTTTTCTTGCATAACGCCAGTATTATGAATACTTTTGATTCTGAATTTTTTTACTGGATTGATGCTGGTATCAATAACACTGTTCATCCAGGATATTTTAGTCATGACAAAGTTCTTGACAAACTAGAAGACATAGTAGATTCTTTTATGTTTATAAGATATCCTTATGAAACGAATTCGGAAATTCATGGATTTGATATTAAAGAGATGAATAGAATATGTGGAAAAAAAGTCGAGCATGTATGTAGGGGAGGATTTTTTGGAGGTAGAAAAGATCATATATCCAGCATTAATGGTGAATATTATCAACTGCTTAATGATACTCTTAATAGTGGATATATGGGAACAGAAGAAAGCATATTTTCATTAATAGCAAAATTAAATAACACTATACAATTATTTGATATAAATGGAGATGGTTTGGTGTTTAAATTTTTTGAAGATGTTAAGAGTCGTAAAAAACCTGTAATAATGAATAGCAATATATCAAGTACTGTTAGACTTTATATAAACACTTATAATTCACCTAAACAACTGAGCTCTGTAATTAAATCTTTTGAAGAAAAAGATAAGGACTTTTTAAATAAAACTCAAAAAATATTAATCAATAATAGTACTAAAGAAGAGTATGATTCAGAATATAATGAGATATGTACCGCTTATGGATTTGAGCAGGTTAAAAAAGGAAATATGGGTATCTGTGGGTCAAGACAATTTGCTGCTGAAGATTTTGGAGATTCAAATGACAAGTATATGATGTTTTTTGAAGATGATATGCTACTGGATTTTTCTGGACATTGTGGTTTTGGTTTCAGGAAAGAGGTAAAAAATCTGCTTAGAACCATTGTTAAAATAATGGACAAAGAGCAGTATGACTTTTTAAAAATGAGTTTCAGTGAATTTTATGGCAATAATAGCGAACAATGGAGTTGGCATAATGTGCCTCAAGATAAAAGATTTTTATACTTCGGAAAAATACACAAAAGACCGACAACTGAGTTTAAATGCATCAAACAGATCAATAGGATACCATACGCAGAAGGTGAAATTTACTATTGTAATTGGCCACACATAATCAGTAGAGATGGCAATCAAAAAATGTTTTTGGATACAAAATGGAAATACCCTTATGAGCAGACATGGATGAGTCATATATACACTCTTACTAAAGAGAATAAGATAAATCCAGCTATACTACTAGCTAGTCCAATTACTCATAACAGAACTGAGCATTACGAAAAGTCCGAAAGGAAAGAAAGCTAATGCCTGTCAGTACATGTATATTTAAAGAACAAACAATAGAATATATTACTAAATATATTAATACTGAATCTAATATTATTGACATTGGTGCTGGTGCTGGTACTTACTATAATAGACTATATCCTTTGGGATATAAAAACATAGATGCTGTGGAGGTATTTGAGGAATATATATTAAAATTTAATTTGAAAGATAAATATAATAATGTTTTCCATCAAAACGTTATATCTTTAGATATAGACTTAAAAAAATACCAGTTAGCAATTTTTGGAGATATAATAGAGCATATGTCTTATGTTGATGCAATAACTACTTTAAGTAAATTTAGTAGTGATTGTGAAGATGTTATTGTAGGAGTGCCATTTAATGCTGAACAAGAAGCTGAATTTGACAATCAATATGAGATTCATATACAGTATGATCTTAATAACGAAAAGTTTTTAAGCCTATACAGGGATTTCGATATATACTGTTTGAGATATGATTATGGCATCTATATAAAAAATAATACAAAAAACTCAGAAGTGCCAATATACATATTAGATGCAACAGAAGAAGACAAGGATTTTCTGACTAATTACTCAGATAGACCTATTATAGATATGAACTTACTAAACATTCAAGAATAACAAAACAAAGTGATCTTATGGATAAAAACAATAAAAGCAAAACAATATTTGTTCAGATAGCATCTTATAGGGATCCTCAATTATTGCCCACTTTAGATGACATGTTCTCTAATGCAGATAATCCTGACGATATCTACGTAGGAATAGCTTGGCAACATAGTGAAGCAGATGAATGGGACAATCTAGATAAATATAAAGATGATAAAAGAATAAGAATAATAGACATTAATTATAAAGAAGCGAAAGGAGTTTGTTGGGCAAGAAATGCTGTTCAGTCATTATATGACAATGAAGACTATACTTTACAATTAGATAGTCATCATAGATTTGTTAAGGGCTGGGATACTAAACTCAAGGACATGATTAAAGGATTGCAGGATCGCGGTCATAAAAAACCTTTAATTACTGCATATATACCAAGCTTTGATCCAGACAATGATCCAGAATCTAGAGTACGGTTGCCTTGGAAAATGAATTTTGATAGATTTATACCTGAAGGTGCTGTTTTTTTCTTACCGGCAAATTTTGACAATCATGACGACTCGACTAAACCTTTGCCTGCTAGGTTTTACAGTGCTCATTTTGCTTTTTCTTTAGGGTCGTTTGCTACTGAAGTTAGGCATGATCCTTATATGTATTTTCATGGAGAAGAAATTAGCATAGCAGCTAGAGCTTTCACTCATGGCTATGATCTATTTCATCCTAACGAACTTATATGTTGGCATGAATATACAAGAAAAGGAAGAACTAAACACTGGGATGACCACAATAACTGGCATATAACCAATGACAGATCTCATTTAAGAAATAGAAAATTATTTGGCATGGATGGAGAAAAACAAGACGAAGATTTTGCAGAATACGGTTTCGGTACTGAAAGAAGTTTATTTGAATATGAAAAATATGCGGGGTTGTGTTTTAGTAAAAGGGCAATAAGTCCTCAAACTAAAGACAAAATAGCTCCTAACGTCAATAATAATATATCAGACGAAGAATTTTATGGGTCTTTACTTTCTATTTTTAGACATTGTATAGACATATCTTTTGAACAAGTTCCTTTGCAGGATTATGATTTTTGGTGTGTGGCCTTTAAGGATGATCAAGGAAATGATATTTATAGACAAGATGCAAATAAAGACGAAATTCACAGAATGAAAACAGATCCTGACGGATACTGTAAAGTGTGGAGAGAATTTCAAACAGAAATCAAACCAAATAGCTGGATAGTATGGCCTTATAGTAAATCTCAAGGCTGGGCCGCACCGATTACGGGGTTACTTTAAATCATGATTGATATCAATAGTGTTCCTAAATTTATTATAAATCTAGACAATAGACCAGATAGATGGAATCATATAGTTAAAGAGTTTGAATATATGGAATGGGAGTACCATAGACTTCCCGGAATTAATACTGGTAGTCATGTAGGCTGCGCAAAAAGTCACATGGCAGTAGCTTTACTGGGTATTGAAAAAAATCTTGACTACTTAATGGTTTGTGAAGACGATATATTTTTTCTGCCTCACGCAAAACAACATTTAGAGGATTGTCTAAGGGCTTTAGATAAAGTTGAATGGGATATGTTTCATCTAGCGCCTAGTTTACATAGACCATTAAAGATGGATAGGAATGACTGTTTGATTAGCTTGAGAGATGTACCTCCTAAAGAAGAGAAACACACCAAAATATATGGGCTAAGTGCTGTTATATATAAAAAATCTCTTCTGCCAGAAGTTTTAAAATGGCCTTTAGTGTTTAAAGAATGGAATAATGACGGAATGATGCAAGCCATAGACACATTTTTTAGTGATTATATTTATCCAAATTTCAATTGTTTTTGTGGTAATTTGCCAATTGTTACTCAAATAGCTGATCCGTCAACGATTAATCGTGGACAGGTTATAGATAATCATTACCTTATGACTTATAATTGGAAGTTGTATGCTAATAAAAATCTTCCTCAAAGACTGATGGATTATGGATACTGCAAAAAAAACAGATAATAAAGCTACTTTAGTTACAGCAATATATCACCATAGCCATAAAGAAATAATAGGAGGTAGAGGATGGTGTTTCGATTTTTACTCTCCTCCTTTTTTGAATATACTAAAATTAGATTTGCCAATAATAATATATACCCATGAAAAAGTATTTGGTAAGTTGAGTAAGTTTATGCAAAAGCATAGGGGTGACGACTATAAAATTATTGTACAAGATTTGAACGACTTTGAATATGGCTCTAGGATATTAGATATAAAAAGAAATTCTGGATGGTTTTTTAAAGACAGGCTAAAATCAGATATTCCTTATACATATAACGATAGAAATCACACTCTTTGTTTGTCTAAGCTCTATTGGTTAAATCAGGCAGTTAATAATAATCATTATAATTCTGATAGTTTTTTTTGGATAGATGCTGGATTATTTCATCATGGTATTTTTCCTGAAAAATTTGGAGGTAGAGAAAAATTTAGTAAGCAAGAAACAAAACCAGAACTTTATTATCCAGAGAATAAAGCTAGTATTTTTACTCCTAATATGGGTAAGTTTTTATCTAATTATAATGAAAACTTTTTAGCCATAGTGAAGGAAGAGATGCCAATAAGACCTAGAATTAAAGAGCTGATTGTCCCTTTAGTACACAGAAATATAGACTATATAGTTGGAGGTTTATTTGGGGGAGATCCTAAAGCTATAAGTTCTGTGCATAGAGACTTTGATGAAGGGTTACAGATTTGTTTGGATAATGATCTTGTTACTTTAGAAGAAGAGCTTTTGTCTTGCATTGCTTTAAAGAACCCTGATTTATATAACAAATTTTATTTTTATCAATGGTGGCATGATATAAAAGAAGATCCTGCATACTATGATATAGGTGAAGATGAGAAATGTTTTTATAAACTTTTCAAGAACGAATTTCAAGCATAAGATAACTTGCGAAACATGTCATATCAAATTATTATATATTGTTGTATACCTTAACAGAAAGATTGGTTATGTTTAGAAAAATTTTATTAATAATTATTGTATCCGTCGGTTGCACTACTGTTTCTGCACAGCAAATGGTTGGTAATAGTATGAGTAAATTCATGAACTTCGCTAACAACGGAGGTCGCTTGACTACTTATAATCAAATTCAGTATCAGCAGTATCCTATCTATACTAGTATCTATGATGCTGATGGTAGCGAGTACGAAGAAATACAAAAAGAACGAAAGGCTGCTGTTAAAATACTACGGTGGCTGGGAGTAGATCCTCAACAAACACCATATTTTTCTTACTATAAAGATCAAGAGAAAACTAAAAATTAAATTTTCTTGGATCTAAAATACCATGACCTTCATATGATTTATTGTTTTTATACTTTGCATTTTTTAAAGGCGTAGTATACTTTTTAAGATATTCAATATAGTCGTTTGCTGTTGTTAATTTAATTCTGTGTTTTTTAGCCCACTCACAAAGCAACGCAGCACATCCAACTACGTATGGGTTTGCCATACTAGTACCACTCATAACTGCATAGCGACCATTCATCATGGTACTTAATATATCTGCGCCGGGCGCTAGAAAGTCTAACTCTTCCCCGCTACAACTAAATAGTGTTCTATTTCGATTTATGTCTATCGCTCCTGTACTAACTGTTAATTCAAACTTGGCAGGATAAAGGATGTCTGTTTTTTCACCAGAGTTTCCTGCTGCACAAAAACATACAGCACCTCTATTCAAGGCTCCCATAATTGCTTTCTCTAAATGCCTACTACCATGTTTAGAACCTAAAGACATACAGATAATATCTGCTCCATTTCTACCGGCCCATTCTACAGCACTAGCTACATTAGAGGTCGATCCTGATCCACTACGATCAAATACTTTAATAGGCATTATCTTTGCATCAGGTGCGACCCCTACAACTCCCTGACTATTATTGACAGCTGCTACTGTGCCAGCCACATGAGTACCATGACCATTTTCGTCAATAGGGTCTTTATTTTTGTCTATAGTATTGTATCCTTCTATATAATTACCTCTTAAATCGGGATGGTCTAGTTCGCATCCGCTATCAATAACCGCAACTACTACATTTTGACCAGTATATTTACCCCATAAACGGGGTATATTATATTGTGCTATTGACCAAGGGATCTGTTGACGATCTGCAAAATTTGAGTATATATCTTCTTTTACATATGGGAACAGAAACGAATCTTTGCGGCTGAAAAACATCAGTAATCTCCTTTGTTTATTATAATGTAGTTATAATTAGTATACACTAAAGGTTGATAATATGATACATGGAAAAATATGGGGAAATACAGAGTGTATTTTTGATAAAAATAATGTCTCTGTACATCGTATAGAAGCAAACAAAGGATATATGTGTTCCAAACATTATCATTTACATAAGCACAATATGTTTTATGTCGAAAAAGGAGCATTGCAAATAGAAGTATGGCAAAAAGATTACAATTTAGTCGATACGACTATTATCTCAGATGGACAAAGCACTTCGGTATCTCCCGGACTACAACATAGATTTTCTGCATTGGAGGATACCATAGCATTTGAAATATACTTTGTAGAATTAGATAATAATGATATTATTAGAATTGAAAGAGGTAGATAATATGGGTGATTCTATTATTCAAATAAAACCAAGCTTTAAATTTGGTTCTTTAAATATACTTAATGATCTTACTATAGCTTACCAAAGAGACATGTCTGAGTCTGTTGATTATGGTCAAGATTATTTCAATAGATACATTAGTTACGAAGATACCGATATATCAAAAAGGTTAAATAAGTTCAGAACATCCATAACTAGTAAATATTGTAATTCAGTACTAGATATAGGGATAGGTTCTGGTGAATTTATTAAAAAATATCAAAACAAAGCCTTTGGCCATGATATAAATCCATATGCTATTAAAATATTGAAACAAAAAGGTATATATATAGACCCTTACTCAGACAATCTAGATCATATTGATGGTTTTACTATGTGGGATGTTTTAGAACATATTAAGAATCCAGATATATTGCTCAATAAAATACCTAAAAATAAAATTGTAATAGTATCTATTCCTATATTTGATAATATACTTAAAGTTAAACAAAGCAAGCATTATAGACCAAATGAACATTATTATTATTATACTAATAATGGTTTAATTAATTTTTTTAGTAAAATGAACTATATTATTCTGGAAGTGTCTGATGAAGAATCTGTATGCGGTAGAGAAAATATAATGTCATTTGTTTTCCAAAAAAAATAGAAAAAGATAGTATGCTACACATAAGAGGAGAAAGCGGATTAGGAGATTCTATATATTTATATTCGATTGTAAAATCTTATTTAGATAATGTTAAAGAGCCTATAGCCGTTTATAGTAATTATCCAGAAGTTTTTGAAGATTTAAAATGCCTTGTACTTCCTTTTTCGAAAAACACAGATAAAGATACAAAAATATTCAGTTACTTGCCTAATAAGTCTAATTCAAAAACTACAATTCTAGAAGACATAACCTCCTCTTGTCCTTATCAGATTAATTTTTATAAAGAACATAAAATAAAAAATCACAATCTGATTACAAATATATTAAAAAATAAGCTAAATAATAAAAAAATATGTATTGTTAGATATATAGAACCTAGACACAATAAGAAGAGAATAGATAATCTTGGTTGTAATCCAAATTTAATTAATCGATTTATATCTGAATTTAAAAAAGATTATTATTTTGTAGGCATTGGAACAAACAACTACTACAAAATAAAATGCGACATGGATTTAATGGGGCAGACTTCTGTTTCGGACTTGTTTGATTTGGTTCTTATTTCCGATCTAGTAATCGCGCAAGTTGGTTACACCGTACCGCTTTCCGAACTTCTGCATAAAAACAACATAGCTATATTTCCTAGAAAATGGCAGACGGCTAATCCTTTCTTAAAAACAATAACTCCTAAAAAAATTTGCGGGCAATATACTAGCTATGTTTATGATGATCAAGGTTTGAGAAACATTAGTAAACCTGAGATCATAATTCGATCAATGAAAGACAACAAAACAACAAAAATTTCTACACAAAAATATAATATTTTCATAACTGGGGGTATAGGAGATTTTTTAAGAGTAGTTGACTGTTCTTTAGATATTTCTATTAAAAATAATTTAGACACAATATACTTAGCATGTAGTAGGCACAAAGAAATTGCTGAATTAATTCGTTATAGCAAAGATTATATATTTCATAATATTAAAACGCTGTGGAATGAATCAGAAGACTATAAAGATCCTAGGTTTTCTTCTAAAGCATATTATTCATTAGAAAATTTTATTCAAAGAACAAGACAGAGCATTAAGCCAGCTATAGATTGCTCAATAAAAAAACTATTTATCAAAAAAACATATAAAACAGACACCTTCTTGCTTACAAAAAAACAAGAGTTTAAGTATCCTCACAATATAAATACTGGGGTTTTACAGAACTATATTTCGGTATGCCCATATTCTTATGATGATAGAAATAAAAGAAATTTTACAGAAATAGACTGGAGAAATACCATTAGTATTTTAGAGAGTATGAAGCTAAATGGTGTTGTATTAGGCTCTCATTACGGAGGTGTGCCTAAACATCCACTACTACTTAATTTAATAAATAAAACCTCGATTGTAGAATCTTTAGAAATATGCAATAGTTCTTTGGGGTATCTAGGTATAGATTCTTGGTTATCTACTATTGGTGCTTTAGTTTACCTGAGAAATAAACATACATTACAGATAAAATGTAATAATCCCCATGGATTTAAGTATAGTGTTGATTATTGGGGATTGAATAAAGACAGTAAAAATATTGTAGATTACATTAATACAAAATAAATTCACAATAATTAAAAATTATTACTAGTTATGATTAATACAGTTATAAAAAAATGGGGATATGAATTATGGATAGAGAACAATGATCTCTATTGCGGAAAACATTTGCATGTTTTAAACAATAAGTGGTGTTCTGTTCATTATCACAAAAATAAAAAAGAAACATTTTATGTTATTGAAGGAGAGCTTTTATTGCAACATTCTGAAAACTTAGAATTAGAATTTTGGCAATCAGAACTTTTTGATACTATTATATTAAAGAAAGGTCAGTCTTTTACCATAGAGGCTGGAGTGGCTCATAGATTTACTAGTAATCTAGACTATCCGTGTGACTTTATAGAAATTTCTACTCACCATGATGATGACGACTCATACAGGATTATAAACAGCAAATGAATTATTACGTAGATATAGACAACACTATCTGTATTACCCTTAATGGAGATTACATAAACAGTAAGCCCATTAAGACAAGAATACAACGCATAAATAATCTTTTTGAAGCCGGAAATACAATAACATATTGGACTGCGAGAGGTTCTGCTTCTGGTAAAAATTATGAGGCACTTACTGTACAACAGCTGAATAAATGGGGATGTAAAAGACATAAGATTATATTCGGAAAACCTTCTTATGATATTTTTATAGATGATAAAACTATACATCCTGAGGAGTTTTTTAATGAGTAAAAGATATGCTGTTATAGGAGACTCTTGCATTGATAAATATATTTATGGTGTTTGTGAAAGAATATGTCCAGAAGGCCCGGTACCAATAATAAAAATAGAAAGTTTTAAAGAGTGTTTAGGAATGGCTGGTAACACTCATGCAAACGCTAAAATATTTTGGGAAAATAAGATAGATTTTATATCTAATAATCCTGAGGAAATTAGGAAAATTAGATATGTAGACAGCAAAACAAATCAATTGCTATTGAGATGTGATATTAACGATTCTGTAGATAGAGTTAACACAGAGATTAAATTAGACTTTTCTTGTATTATAGTTTCTGATTACTGCAAAGGCTTTCTTTGGGATATAGATGTAGAAAAGTTAGGCAGAGCAGCGCCTCTAACTGTTTTAGATACTAAACGCAAATTAACTAAAAAAATAATCGAAGGCTATAACTTTATTAAACTGAATGAACAAGAATTCTCCAATAATGCAGATATACTAGACAGGGAAACCATTAAAAAAATAATTATAACAAGAGGAAGCAAAGGTGTTTTATATAATGAACAAGAATTTCTTCCTCCTAAGGTATTGCAGACTTTTGACGTTTCTGGCGCAGGAGATGTTTTCACGACAGCTTTTACTTACGCTATTGATTGCGGCAATCCTATTACAGAAGCAATAGAATATGCTCAAAAATGCTGCAACCAAGTAATAAGAAAAAAGGGAACTTGTGTTTATGAAAAAAATAATATGGACTAATGGCTGTTTTGATATTATTCACCAAGGACACATAGAGTTGTTTAGATATGCTAAATCATTGGGAGATAAACTTATAGTAGGTATAGACGCAGATACAAGAATAAAACAAAGAAAAGGTTTTGATCGACCTATTAACGGTCAAACATATAGGTATAAAAAACTTTTAGAAATTAATGAGATAGATGAAGTTTTTGTTTTTGATTCTGATTCAGAACTAAAAATGCTTATCAAGTCTTTGAGTGTGCAAACTATAGTGGTTGGAGATGACTATAAAGATAAGCAAATTGTAGGATCAGAATGTGTAAAAAATGTTATGCTATTCCCTAAAATTCCTGGATATTCTACTACAGACATCATAAAGAGAAATAAAGCAATATGAAATACTACATAATAGCAAATAATATAGAAATCACACAAGAATCTATAGATAAACTAGAATTAAACGGCGAAAACTTACTGGTTTTATTTAATTATTTGTGGCCCTTGAGGTTCCAAGAAGTGCTTGACTATGAGAATAAGATTTGTATATCACGTAAAGTATCAGACAGATCATCCAAAGTAGAAAAATATGCTAATATTAAACAGATACATACAGATCAAGAATTATTTAAAAAAATATATTTTCATTCACACCCATCACATATGTCAGGTATAGCAAGTAGAAACTACCAAAAAGAAATCGACTTTTATGATTTCGAGACACATAGGTTAGGAGTATTAGATAAAGAGCTAGCTAATGTTCGTAACAGAATAGGGTATCCTATGGATAAAAACATAAGTACTGGTATAATAGCTTATGAATACTTTATAAACACGAAGAGAACTCGTGACGATATAATATTGGTTGGTTTTAATTCTAAAGTTTCCAAGAAGTTTCACAACCCTCAATGGGAAAAACTTTACATGCTTCGTCAAATCAATATGAATAGATGTAAATTTATACAGTGCTATGGTCTGATGGAAAGAATCTTATGAGTATAAAAGTATTTACAACGCAAAAAATATGGAGAAGAAATGCAAAAGAAATACTACAATAAAAAAACATGGAATGACAGATGGATTTGTGAAACTATTTATCCCAATAAAAGTGATGGTATTTTTGTAGAAGCCGGAGCGTGTGGTGGAATAGGAGGTAGTTGTACTTATGCATTAGAGGAGTTGGGGTGGACAGGATTTTTATTTGAGCCTAATACCGAATGGTATGAAGCCTGTTGTAAAAATAGACCCAATAGTAAAGTGTTTAATTTGTGCTTAGGTGACGGTAATGAAGTAGAATATATACAATTTGAACAGAGAGGCAGAAGTACAACCAAACCACACAAGTATCATACTAATTTAATGAAAACTATGTCACACGAATTTATAAGAAAACAGTCTATAGTATTAAGTGAAGTAATTAAGGATTACCAAATAGACTATTTAGCATTAGATACAAACGGAAATGAATATGAAATTTTAGAAAGTGTAGATAATTGCATCATAAACGCTATATCAGTTGAGTCTACAGCATTAGAGATTAAAAAAATACGATATTTATTGAATAAAAATTATGACGAAGTACTAAATCCATACTCAGATAAAGATGTAACACATGAATATTATTTTATAAGAAAACAATGTCATGACTATTAAAATATTTACAATACAAAGAGATGAAGATGACATACTTGAAGATTGGCTAAGATATCATATATATCTTTTTGGAAAAGAAAATATTTATGTTATAGATCATAAGTCTAAGAAAAGCAGAAAGACTATAAATAAATATAACGTAAACCTTATACCGTATGAAGGCCCATTTGAAGATAATGGAAAAGCCAAGATACTAACCAAGACTATTCATAAATACAAAGATGACTCTAAACTGGTAATTCCAATAGATATTGATGAGTTTATTGTTTATATAAAAAAAGACAATATTATATGCGACAAGGCAAAAGTTATACGCGAACTAATGCAGTATACCTATACAAATAAATTTGATTCTTTTAAATTTAAGTCTTTAACCATTAACTCAACAATACATAGTGATTTATTAATTAATTGCGATAGTTATGAACAGGAAAACAAAAATCAATTCAGTAGATGGAAATCTTTTTATAAAACAAATATTTTTAAACAAGCCGATCAAGGTAATCATGGACTTTATAAACACGAGTATCATAAAACCAATATGGGATTACTTCACTTTCACCACAGAGGATTTGATCATTTTAAAAGAAAACATTTTAGATGGCAAGACACTTATGCTAAAAGCACGAAACAAATAGGAGGCACTCATTGGAAAAAGGTATTTGATATGATAAAAAATAAAACAGATGAAGAAATTAAACAAATTTGGTTAAGAACCGTAAAGGACTGCAATAACTGTCAAAACAATCACTTATTGTCATTTCATAAAAAAATAAAAGAATTAAGAAATTTATTGTAGTATAATCAATTATTTTTCGCTTTCTCTATAGCCTCATTAAGTACTGTTTTAACTTTTTCTATCCACTCTACATAATCGCTGACTCTTGTGCTACAACCAATATCTCCATAATCAGAATCTCCCTTACCATCAGTGGCAGAAACATAAGAGTGTATACCTGCTAATTTTTTATCTATAAATAAACCTCCGCCGCTATCTCCCGGACATATTAAAAACTCTAATTCTGTTTTATCTCCTGAGTGTACAGAGTACTGTAATACATTCTTACTTACTCCGTCAATAATATTCGATCCAGCCCTTCTTTGATTATCAAAAGTACTCATAATCCATCCACTATTAAAATCTCCGTGATGACCGAACCCAGAAAGGCCGCAGACTTTATCAACTTCGTCTTTGTCTTTATACAATTCGGGATAAAAGTCTAATTTTATTGGTCTTTGCAATCTGGCTATAGCAATATCGTTTTTGCCCATAACACCGGACTTATAATCTCCGTGAATAGCTACGATTGAGCAAGGATATGCTTCATTTTTATATATTACATGCTGGGTTATAGAATTATGTACTACATGAGCAGCAGTTAGTATATGATATTCGTCTATAACTACGCAAGACCCTCTAAACTGTGCATTTAAGTCGTCATTCATGACTCCTAATATGGGTAAAACACACTCATATTTCTCTCCGTATTCTAAATATTTAGCGTCAGAAACGGTAGGGTCAATAGTTCCGCAATAAGCCTGAATAGGCAAAAGCAATAGTATTGCTACAATAAGGTATTTCATCTCAATACCCCTTTCATTATTATTTGAAGGGTTTATTTTTAACCTTATTATAATACACCTTAGAATCCTCTATAACATTAGTATTCCAGCTTTTATAATTCATTAAATGGCCGAAAAGGAAATGACAGTATTTATCGCATAAAGTTATAAGATTATCAGGGTCTAGCTCTTTTGATGGGTCTAGATGAACCGGCACAATATGATGTACTTCCGGCCTTTTACATGATCCACATGCCTGACAACATGGTTGTTTTTCTATATGTTTCTTTCGTAATGCAGACCATCCCGGTGATCTGACTGCATATCTTACTTCTTTTCTGAATATAGACAATAAATTCATAATTTACTCCATTCTTTGACTGTGTGTTTTCCATATGTCATAAATATAGTTATGATATGATGTGTGTCTATTTTCTATCAAACTCATACCTTCATGTGTTTCGCATATATAGGGATCAAAAGCATATGACTTATTTTGGTTGTTTAGATTTTTCAAAATATTATCAGCACAACATTTAGGAAAATTTTTACAAATATCGTTGAAATATGCGTTTAAAATTTTATTGTAGTATTTAGAATTTAATCCATAAGCTATAGTGCCGAGCATTATGCCTGATGTAGATAGTTGCGAAGATATAGGTATTAATTTTTCATGAGGACTACCGCCAAAATATAAGATATCCCAATCCTTTGGTAATTCGGATAATCCAGCAATCATTCTCGAATGGTAGTCTTTACTAAAAAAAGTATCATCTTCTATAATTAAGCAATTATCATATTGGTTGTCAACAGCGTCATACACTGCTCTCATATGACTTAAAGAACATCCTAATACTCCTGCTTTTTTGAAATTAGTATTTTGAAAATTTCCAGCAGGAGCATCGACATATATAAATTCAACTCTATCTTTTATTTTTAAATTTTCAAAATGTTTGGATATGGTTGTTTTTCTATCTGAGGATTGAGGTAAAGATATACAGTATATGTGTTGAAAAAAATTAAATGGATTTTCAAGTAAATTTACCATACATAATTACTTACTCTAGTATACTAGCAGCGATTAAACACCCCTTAGATACAGAATGAAGTGGATCAGCGGCGTGCTTGACTACTTCTATCTCTAAAGGGAATTCTGCTGATAATAATTTCTCATGAAGTTTCTCAATGTACCCATCCGCCTGTGATGTTCCACCAGCAACTACAACCTTAATAGCATTTTTAAATTTAGGTAACGATTTGTGTCCAGCTAAAGCTGAAGATAATTGTTTGGCTGTGTACTCTACTAGTCTGTCGTAATAAGATGCTACCGCACTTAATACAGGACTATCATTTGGCTCGCCTACTTTAAAACCACCACCTTCTTTCTCAACCTGAACAACGCTATCTGGTTCTCCGGTAGCTACCGCACTCATACGGTCTACCCAATCACCTGACTTTGTTGTGCTAAAGACTACGGTTGGTTCGCCGTTAAGCATAACACAAACATTGGTCATACCTGCTCCACAACTAATACCAATTCCAGTATAATCGCTATCTTCTAATTCAGAATAACATAATGCTTCAGCTTCGTTTACTGATCTAGCATCATATCCAACTTCTGATAAGATAGTCTTTACTACATCTTCATGATAGCCTACGTCAAAATCATCATCTTCTTGATCCACTGGTTGTGCGGGAACACAGAAAACCAGCTTCTCATTTGGTTCGCTTGCTTGACCTACAACTTCTTTTAGTATATAAGCCAATATTCTTTTCGCGTCTTTTTCTTTAACAGATACTACGCCTCTATACATAGGGCGGCGAGCAGTTTCATTTCTTTCTACTGCTTTTTCTATAGCATCTTTTCCTAGTATCACAAAAGAACCATCTGTATCTTTAATAAATATTTTACCCTTCAGACCTTTTTCTACCATTTTTGTAGCAATAGGTGTTGTTGGTTTAATTACATAAAAGGCATCTCTAAAGTCATTAAACTCGATTTTATCTCCATTGTAAGAAGAAGCAACAATAAAACTTGTGCCGACATCAAGACCTATCATATTATTTACCTTTCATGCTTTTAAGTTTGTTTACAGAACTAGAAATATCATTTTTGACACTTTTAGATTCTGTCATTTTGTCAAATTTTTTCTCCATACCACCCGTGTCTACTTTTAAAACCACTTTGGTATCATCAATTTCTATGCTTTTGCTTTGGCTAGACATCTTTCTTCCTTGACTTTTTAAGAAACTGGAAGGTTTATCTTCTGATTCATGATTATTCATAAACCTACCAATATACAGACCAGCACTAAAAATTAATATGGCTAAAGTTATTATCAGTAGTATTTCTAAAGTATTTGACATTATATATCTCCAAAAAAAAATACACCGAAAAGGTGTATTTATTGCGTAATCAGATGTGGTAATATGGCTAATTTAGCCGTTTATTTTATGGTTGTTGTTTTGGTCTAGAATATGCAAT
>Ga0213861_10000392_pt1 | contig 38127 bp, 40 predicted proteins | sample PICome_4_FD_160110 | JGI IMG/M metagenome (GOLD analysis project Ga0213861, IMG submission 160110) | Coastal seawater microbial communities near Pivers Island, North Carolina, United States - PICO131 | ecosystem: Environmental > Aquatic > Marine > Coastal | place: USA: North Carolina... | reverse complement strand
TTATTTTGAAACTGATGTTATGGGTGATATGGCAGTTAACAAAGAGCTTGATATTTGGGATGGATTTTGGAATACGGGCGAAGCTAATTCCCACAATCAATCTTTTGGCGTTACATATGAGTTGCCGTTCAAATTATTTCCTTTTATTAATTTTATTTCAAGTTCTTACAACTATTCTGGTGATTTTAATTGGGAAAGAGGATCTGATGCAATGGCCCTTGTTGAGGACGATCTTGGAAATGTTCTTGGAAATGTAAATACTGTGCAAAATTCTAACAGTCAATCTTTGAATATGACATTCAATATGTCTAAACTTTATAGAAATCTTAAATTACAAAAGAAGAAAAAACCAAAAAATTCTAAAGAAAAATTAACAAATTCAGTTATTGGTTTTTTCACAGGCTTATCACGTTTAAAATTAAATTATACCGAAAATAATGGAAAAGTTTTACCTGGTTATATTGAAACGTTAGGGTTTTTAGGCACGTCTAAGCCTTCAATGGGATTTGTTTTTGGAAGTCAATCTGATATTAGATTTGAAGCAGCAAAAAACGGATGGCTAACTAACTTCCCTAGTTTTAACGAACAGTTTACCCAAGTTCACAATACTAAATTTGATGTTTCAGCAGAAATAAGCTGGATTGATGATTTAAAAATATCTTTAAAGGCAAACAGAAAATATTCTGAAAACTATTCTGAAAACTTTATAATAATAGATAATGAATACAATGCTTTAGCACCTAATTCTTTTGGCAATTTTGAAATATCAACTATATTGATTGGCACCTCTTTTTCAAAAAGTAATGAAAATATTTCAGATACTTTTGACGATTTTCAAAATAATAGATTAGTTATTGCAAAAAGACTAGCTGCATTAAACGGAGATGTTACAGGAGATATTGATGAATTTGGATTTCCGATTGGTTTTGGAAAAAACAACCAATCGGTACTAATTCCTGCTTTTGTTTCAGCCTATTCTGGGAAAAGTCCCGAAAGTATTTCATTAAATGCAATTTCTAAAACTCCTTTACCTAGTTGGTCAATTTCATATAGTGGACTTATGAATTTTGATTTTATAAAAGAAAGATTTAAAAGATTTAGCCTAGGTCATGCTTATAGATCTAGTTACACATTAAATAATTTTAAATCCAATTTAGAATACAATCCTGATCACACTCAACTCACTGACGATTCAGGCAATTTTATTAATGAGTTTTTATACACAAATGTGAATTTAGTTGAACAATTTAATCCTCTTTTAAAGGTTGATATGGAGCTAAATAATTCTCTTCAAATAGTAATGTCATTAAAAAAAGACAGAGCATTATCTTTAAGTTTAGACAATAATTTATTGACTGAATCTTCAGGAACTGATTATTCGATTGGTTTGGGATACAGAATTAAAGACTTGAAGTTTACTAATCGAGTAAATGGAAAGAGAAGAGTTTCAAAAGGAGATTTGAATATTAAAACTGATTTAAATTTTAGAGATAATATAACCATTATAAGAAATTTAAATATTCTTGATAATAAAGTTACAGCTGGTCAAAACATGTGGTCATTAAAAACATCTGCTGACTATAATTTAAGCAAAAACTTTAATGCAATTTTTTTCTATGATCATCTGTTTTCTAAATTTGCTATTTCGACTGCATTTCCTATGACAACAATTCGCGCAGGAATGACTTTAAGGTATAGTTTTGGAGAATAATTCTTTATGAAAAAATATATTTTAGAACTACATTTGTAAAATAAACTTTAAAAAATAAAATGGAAATCAAGCCAGAACTAAAGTACACAAAAGATCACGAGTGGATTTCAATTGACGGAGACTGTGCAACAATAGGTATTACTGACTATGCTCAAGGGGAGTTAGGGGACATTGTTTATGTTGAAATTGAATCTTTAGGTGAACAATTAGACAAAGAAGAGATTTTTGGATCTGTTGAGGCCGTTAAAACTGTTTCTGATTTATTTTTACCTGTTTCAGGAGAAATCACAGAAATGAATGAAGGTTTAGAAGACAATCCAGAGCTTATAAATGATGACCCGTATGGAAAAGGTTGGATAATTAAAATGAAAATTAGCGACCAAAATGAATTAGGTGATTTACTAAGTGCGGATGCTTATAAAGAGCTAATTGGTGCTTAAAAAAAATCTTTCTTTAATAGTTTTTTTATATACAATATCAATTATAGTTGTATCAATAATTCCAATTCCAAATTTACCTTTACCAAAGTTTAATTTATTGCAGCCTGACAAATTATTTCACTTTATAGTTTATTTTGTTATGTTTTTAGGTTGGAAAGAATCAAAAATTTTTAAAAAAGATAGGTTTTATTTAAAATGCTTAACAATAGTTTTTTTGGTGGGTTTATTTACTGAAATATTGCAAGGAACAAATTTTATAAAAAGATATTTTGAATTTGCAGATCTATTAGCAAACTCACTTGGAATATTTTTTTCGTATTTAATATTTGTTTTATATCCATTAAAAAAGAAACATACTTAGTTTTTTTTAAAAAAAAAAATTACATTAGCTGTTATAAATAGAAATTATGCAGCCGAAAAAAAATCCAAATTCAGATTTAAGAAATTACAGTAGATTATTACTTGCGTTTGGTCTTTGTATTGTTTTATTTGTTTCATGGCAAGCTATTGAGTTTAAAACTTATGAGGCTGTTTATGACTATGAATCTTTAAATGTTGATGACGATGACGATGAAGAAATTCCAATTACCGAACAAATAAAGACACCACCACCACCGCCACCACCACCTGCTCCAGAAATTATTGAAGTAGTCGAGGATGAGGAAGAAATTGAGGAAACTATTATCGAATCAACTGAAACTGATCAAGAAGAAATCGTTGAAGAAGTTGAGGTTATGGAAGAAGACCTAGATTTGGATATTCCGTTTGCTATTATTGAAGATGTACCGTTATTTCCTGGTTGCGAAAGAGTAGCTAAATCAAAAAGAAGACAATGCTTTCAAGAGCAAATGAATAAACATATTAGCAAGAACTTTAGATATCCGGAAATTGCACAAGAAATGGGAATCCAAGGAAGAGTTTTTGTTCAGTTTATGATTGGTAAAGATGGAAGTATCAGTGGCATAAGAACTCGTGGTCCAGATAAAAATTTAGAAAAAGAAGCTAAAAGAATTATAGATAAGCTTCCTAAAATGACACCTGGTAAACAAAGAGGAAGACCTGTTAGAGTTCCGTTTAGTATCCCTATCACTTTTAGACTTCAGTAGCTTCAAATTAATTTTGAATAAATCAGAGAAAAAATAATTGTTTTCTCTACATTTCTGCATTAACTTTGCACTCTATTTTTTTATATGAATAGCAGTTCAGTTAGTTCCAGTAATTCTCTTTTATTTTTTTCAAAATCTTTTTTTGAATTAACTAAAGCAAGACTCGCTATTAGTGTTGTTTTTTCATCTGTTGTTGGCTATTTATTAGCCGTTGACTCATTTGATTTATATACCCTTGTTTTACTTTCTGTTGGAGGTTATTGCATGGTTGGCGCTTCAAATTCTTTTAATCAAATTATTGAAAAGGATATTGATTCTTTAATGGATAGAACTAAAAACAGACCTATCCCGTCCAAAAAAATGTCTGTAAATACTGCTTTTTATATTTCCATTATTTTAACACTAATAGGAATTGTTGTCTTATATAAAATAAATCCTAGAACAGCTCTATTTGGAGCAATATCAATATTCATTTACACCTGTCTATACACCCCTTTAAAAACAATTACTCCTTTATCTGTATTTGTTGGTGCTTTTCCTGGTGCCATTCCGTTTATGCTTGGATGGGTTGCTGCAACTAATAACTTTGGTATTGAACCGGGCACGTTGTTTATGATACAATTTTTTTGGCAATTTCCACATTTTTGGGCTTTAGGCTGGATGCTTCACGATGACTATCAAAAGGCTGGAATAAATATGCTGCCAACTAAAAAACGAGATAAATCAACTGCTCTACAAATAGTACTGTATTCACTTTGGACAATAATAATTTCAGTATTTCCAGTTACCGGACTTACAGGAGATCTAAGACTAAGTGTTTGGTCAGCAGTAATTGTATTAATACTTGGTTTAGTGATGCTGTTTTATTCTGTAAATTTATACAATAAGATGAATGTAGCTGCAGCAAAACAATTGTTCACAGTTAGTATTTTATACTTAACACTTTTACAAATAACTTACTTAATAGATAAAATGTATTTATGGACTTAGAAGAACAAAAAGATTTAAGAAAAAAACACAGAAGAGCAAGAAAAATGATGCTTCTTTTTTCTTTGCTAAGTATAACTATGACTTTTGCTGGACTAACTAGTGCTTACATTGTGAGTAAGTCTAGGCCAGATTGGTTAGTTGATTTTCAATTGCCGAACTATTTTCTTTCTAGTACTTTAATTATAGTTTTAAGTAGTATAGGTATGTGGTTTGCTAAAAAAAACATTAAAAGTGATGAATTTAAAAAGACATCATTTTGGATTGGAATTACTTTTTTATTGAGTGTTTTATTTGTGATTTCTCAATTTTTAGGATTTCAAGAATTAATTTCTAAAGGATATTATTTTACTGGTGCTCAAAGTACTGTAACAACATCTTTTTTGTATGTGCTTTCTTTACTTCATTTAGTTCATGTTTTAGCAGGAATGATTGTGCTTATTGTAGTGTATTTAAACAACAAAAAAAATAAATATAAAGAAGAAAAGCTAGGTTTTGAATTGGCTGAAACATTTTGGCATTTTCTAGGATTTTTATGGCTTTATTTGTTTGTGTTTTTATATTTCTTTAGATAGTAAAAAAATGTAACTTTGTAATCTTAATTTGTAAATTAAATGAGTTCAACAATATCAACAATAGAAGACGATAATAGTGATGTTTGGGGTGGAGGAAATAAACCACTAAATTCAAGCTATGGAAAGTTAATGATGTGGTTTTTTATCGTTTCTGATGCATTAACATTTTCTGGGTTTTTAGCAGCTTATGGTTTTTCAAGATTTAAAAATATTGATTCTTGGCCAATTGCTGATGAAGTGTTTACACACTTTCCTTTTTTACATGGAGTAGATGCTCCAATGTATTATGTTGCTTTAATGACATTTGTATTAATATTTTCATCTGTTACAATGGTTCTTGCTGTTGATGCTGGTCATCATATGAAAAAAGGAAAAGTAGCATTTTATATGCTTTTAACTATTATCGGTGGAGCTATTTTTGTTGGATCACAAGCTTGGGAATGGAGTAATTTTATCAGAGGAGAGTATGGTGCTGTTGAAACAAAAGGGGGACAAATTTATCAATTTCAAAACTCAGAAACAGGCAAAAGAATAGCACTTCATGATTTTGCAATCGAAATTCCATCCGAAAGAGTTCAACATGAAAGTAAAAATGGAGTCTGGTATGTTGGAGAAAGTACTTTACCTTCTTATACAACCCAGGAGGTTATTAAAGGATTTGTTGCTAATGATGATCTTGTGATCAAAACTGAAAAAATTGATGAAAATGGTCATAAGATTATTTTGTCAAGAGAGGAATCGCTTAGTAAAATAACTCAAGCTGTTAGTGTTGTTGAGGGAGCTAACTTAATTAACAATGAATATGGAAATAGATTATTTGCTGATTTCTTCTTTTTTATAACAGGATTTCACGGGTTTCACGTTTTCTCTGGTGTTGTAATTAACATAATAATCTTTTTTAACGTTCTTGTTGGGACATATGAAAGACGTGGTCATTACGAAATGGTTGAAAAAGTTGGTTTATATTGGCATTTTGTTGATTTAGTATGGGTTTTTGTATTCACTTTCTTTTATCTGGTATAATTTTTTAAAATGGGAAATAACACACATAAATTAGAAATTTTTAGAGGACTAGTAAAGTTCAAGTCTAACCAAAGTAAAATTTGGGCAGTATTGTTTTTTTTATCAGTTGTAACTGTAATTGAAGTAGCACTTGGTATTGTTAAACCTGAAGTATTAATAGTTAACTCTTTCTTAAGCATGAAGCTTATAAATTGGATTTTTATTATTTTAACAATTGTTAAGGCTTATTACATTATGTGGGATTTTATGCACATGAGAGATGAAGTTAGAGGTTTACAAGCCTCTGTTATAATAACACTTTCATTTTTAATAGCTTACTTAGCTTTTATATTACTTGTTGAGGGAAATTATATTTTTGACGTTATGTATGAAGGGTTTGTGAGTTGGAATTTTTAATTACTAAAATTTATTAGAATGAGAAAATACATAGTTCTCACTATTCTTTTTGTTTTACCCTTAGTTGTTTATCTTTTTTTTGCGTCTGGAATTAATCATTTTGCTCAGCTTCCTGTTTTAACAAATAATGTTGTTGATGTTTCAGAATATTCAAACGATACATTTAAAAATAAAATCACTATTCTTGGTTTTTTTGGAAATAACGTTCAAGACAAACATGGAGATGCATTAAATCTAAATCAAAAGATCTACAAAAGATTTTATCAGTTTAAAGATTTTCAATTCATTATGATTCAGCCTAAAGGTACTAGTGAATTAACTGAAAATCTTCAAAATGATTTAAAAATTGGTACCGACACTGACCTTGTTAATTGGAAATTCATTTCAATTGAAGACGATAATCTTAAAAGGATTTTTAACAGTCTAAATACTGATATTTCTTTGGACTCAAATTTAGGGACACCTTACGTATTTATTGTTGATAGAGATTCTAATTTGAGAGGAAGAGATGACGATGATGGTGTTAAGTATGGATATGATTCAAGATCTGTTGCGGACATAAATAACAACATGTTAGACGATGTTAAAGTTATTTTAGCTGAATACAGAATGGCATTAAAAAAAAATAATAGGTATAAAGAGAGTTTAGATTGAAAAAGTATTCTTACATAGGAGTTTCTTTTATTGTGCTAATTTTTGGCATTATATTCTTTCCAAGAATAATGGATCGAATTGAAAATCAGTCTATAAATGATTCAAAACGTCTGTCTATTTCTGACGAGCTTAGTTTTATAAAACTAAATGGAGAAAAAAGAAAAGTTGCTGATTTTTTGTTCTTAAATCAAGACAGTCTGTTTATAAGTAATCAAGATTTTAAAGGAAAAGTATTTGTTGCAGAATTTTTCTTTACAAGATGTCCATCCATTTGTATAGAAATGAATAAAAACATGAAAATTTTAGATGGATTGTATGGTGACAGAGATGATTTTGGGATAGCATCATTTACTATAGATCCAGAAAACGACACTCCAACTACATTAAAAAAATACTCTGAATTAATTGAAGTTAAATCTAAAAATTGGCATTTTTTAACTGGTGATAAGAAAGATATTTATGATTTGTCAAATAAAGGATTTAATATTTTTTCCTCAATAAACGAAGCCGTTGAAGGTGGGTTTGAGCATCAAGGATTTTTTGCTTTGATTGACAAGGATGGTTATATTCGTTCAAGAGTAAACGATTATGGTACGCCTATTGTATATTATTCAGGGATAACTAATGAAAACGAAGATGTACAGGGAATAGAAATGATTAAAGAGGATATTGATAAACTTTTAAATTTAAAATAATGGCTAGTAATAAATATGGAATTTGGATTAAAATTGTATCTGTTTTAATTCCTGTTGTTGTAGCCATTCTATTCACAGTTAGAATTCCTAATGTTGAACCTTTATCATTTTTACCTCCTATTTATGCCACTATAAATGGGTTTACAGCTCTTCTTTTGATTTTAGCATTAAGAGCTATTAAATCTGGAAAAAGATTACTGCATGAAAGATTAATGAAGACGTGCATTGCTTTGTCATTAGTTTTTTTAGTTATGTATATAGCTTACCATATGACTTCAGACCCAACTCCTTTTGGAGGAGAGGGAGCTGTAGCTTACTTGTATTATTTCATACTAATCTCTCATATTTTATTGTCAATTATTTTGATTCCGTTGGTACTTACAAGCTACGTAAGAGCTATTCAAGCTCAATTTGATCCACATAAAAAGATTTCAAAAATTACTTTTCCAATTTGGCTTTATGTAGCAGTGACTGGAGTTGTAGTTTATTTAATGATTGAACCTTATTACGTATGAGTTTAATTGTTTATTTATTAGATTTTCAATGTGCTATGTGTAGAGCAGTGTTAGAGTCTGGTGCTGACCAAAAAGCTGCTGAAAGTTTAAATGATGGAATAGTTTATTTAATGATAATTCCATACATACTTGGAGGATTAACTCTGTATTTTCTTTATTTAAAGTTTTTTAAGAAATAATTTGCGGACCTGTAATTTTTTTTTACTTTTGCTACTATGTAATGCATAGTACTATGCAATGTATAATAATAATTAGCCTTAAGTATTAAATTAAAAAATATTCCATATAATTTGATTTAAAGTATTTGATATTTGGGGCTGAGTATTTAAAACTAAAAAAAATGGAATTACTTTTTGAATGGAAACAATTATTTGGTCTGGTATTATTACTGCTGATTATTGTAATTAGCATCAATTTTATTAAAAGAAAAATTAACAATTAAAACAATGAAAAAAATATTATTACTATTATTTATCACTTTCACATTCATTTCTTGTGGAATAGATGTAAAACCTAATGTTACAGTAAAGAATGATATAAACTTGACTATTGACGGTGAAAATATCGATGGAATTCAAGGGGAATGGATTATTTCGTCTGAGGAAAAAAAAGAAAAGGGTAAAGAGATTATTGTCATTACTATTGAAAAAAACGAAATCATATAATTTAAGTTGAGTACAGAGAATTTTAAAATACAAATTAGAAAGGGACTTTTAGAATTCTGTGTTTTACAGATTATTTCTAAAAGGGAAGTTTATGCTTCTGAAATTATTGAGGAATTAAAAAATTCTAAAATAATTGTAGTAGAGGGTACTGTTTACCCACTTTTAAGTAGATTAAAAAAATCAGACTACATCAAACATGAATGGAAAGAATCCTCCCAAGGTCCCCCTAGAAAATATTATTCTATTACAGACAGTGGGTTAGAACATTTAAAAGGTTTGGTTGTTTCTTGGAGTGATATTAATAGTTCAGTAAAAGAACTGCTTGAAACTAAAAAATGAAAAAACTATTTCTGTTATTACTGGAATTTAAGATAAATCTTTTGAATAAAATTTTAAAGTGGTTTAGGAATTAATCAAATAAAAAATGAAAAAAACACTTACAATAAATATAGGCTACTCAATTTTTAATATTGATGAAGATGCCTATGAAATATTAAATAGATATTTAGATTCAATCAAAAATTATTTTCATAAAATCGATAATGATACAGAGATTATTAAAGATTTTGAGTTAAGAATTGCTGAAAATTTTTTATCTAAAGTTTCAACGACAAAACAATGTGTAGATTTAAATGATGTTAAAGAAATTATTGAGATAATGGGTTCTTTAGACGATTTTAAAGAGATTTATGATGATACTGAAAATGAAAATATAAAAGAAGAGAAAAAAACAAATAATAAACTTTTTAGAGATTCTAGTAATAGAATTATTGCTGGAGTTTGCTCTGGAATAGCTGAATATTTTAAAATTGATCCAATAATTGTAAGGGTTCTGTTTTTTATAGCAGTTCCATTGAACTTAATAGTTTATATTATTTTTTGGATAGGAATACCATCAAAAGATTTTGATCCTGATCTTAGAAAAATACTTTACAGAGACAAAGAGAATGGAGTAATTGGAGGGGTTTCCAAAGGACTTTCAAATTACCTTAAAATCGATGCTAATATTATTAGGGTTGTTTTTGTAGTAAGTTTATTTTTTGGAGGAGCTGGATTACTATTTTATTTATTATTATGGTTTTTTACTAAAGAGGCCAAAACAATGGGAGAAAAGATGAATATGTCAGGCTTTAATGTGAATTTATCTAATATTGAGAACTTCATTAAAAAAAAAACAAAAAATCTAAGTAGTCCTGAAAATACTCTAACGAAGATTTTTTTATTTCCTTTTAGGCTTTTAGCACCGCTAATTAATGCGTTTTTAAAAATTGGAGTTTTTGTCTTTAAATCAATATTCTTTATTTTCTCTTCAATATTTATTGTTTTTACATCTGTCTTATTAATTATTTTTTCAACTATATCATTTAATGAAATTAATCCAGAACAAGATCCTAAATTTTATGAACTATTAAATGCCCTACCTGATTACTTTGCAATATTTTCAGTGGTTTTCTTACTGCTTACAATTGTAATTTCTGTTATTATTTCATTTTATGTATTGTTTAAAAAGAAATCAAATTCATATTTTTTTATGATATTAATTTTTTTGTGGATAGCTTTTTTAATCCTTATTATGATTTCATTACCAAATATAATTTTAAACATGCAAAAATTATATTTGCTGCCAAACTGGATTGATGGCAACTATTCTTTTATTTGGAAATGGAATGATGGTATAATGCTAAATAAAAACAATTAGGTTTATAAAATAAACTAGTTTATATTTGTGCGTTAAAAAAATATTATGACAAAAGAAGAACAACTAAGAATTATTAATGATACAATTAAAAAAACTAAATATAATTTAAAACCTCTTGGATATAATCTTGTCTTTTGGGGTGTTTTAATAATTACAATGAGTTTATTTCATTACTTTTTCCCCCAGATAGTTCAATTAACTTATTACTCCTCTTTAATATATTGGGTAGCTATTCCATTATTTGGAATGGTTTATACAACCTATTATAATATAAATTCAGGAAACAAATTGGGATATGAAACGCAACTTGGAAGAGTCATTAGAATTATTTGGGCGGTTTTTGGATTGTCTTGGATTTCAATAGTTGTTCTAAATCTATTGCATGATTCCAATCCAGTTCAAGACATATTATTTTTGTTAAGTACAGTTTTAATTATGTCTGGAGTTATTATAAGATTCAAACCCGTTACTTTCGGTGGTATAGGATTATTAATTTTTACTATTTACACATATTATGTTCCTGATATTAATTTTCTTTTAGTAAATGTAGTTGGAATTACTTTTGGAATGTTAATCCCAGGTTTAGCTCTTTATCTTTTGAAAAAAGATGAATAAGGAAATAGAAAAATTATTGTTTAACCCTATAAGACTCAAAACTATTTCATTTTTGATGACAGTAGAGACTTGTAATTTTAAAGCATTACTAGAAATTACTGATTCAACAAAAGGAAACTTAAGTACTCAGTTAAAAAAATTAAATGAAGCAGGACTGATTAAAATTGAAAAATATTTTCAAAAAAGCTATCCAACAACTGATTATTCAATCACAAAAAAAGGTAAAAAATCGTTTGAGGAATTTTATAAGCAATTAATTTCATATAAATAAAATGTAAAGCTAACTTAACAATAAGATAATTTTTTATACATTTACGTGCTTAAATTATTTAAAATTGAATTCCAATTAAACTTTAGGCACATTTATTGATCTAAATATGATAATAACTAACTATTATGATTAAAATAAACGACTTACATAAGTCCTATAAAATGGGCTCTAATTCTTTGCATGTTTTAAAAGGAATTAATTTCAATGTTGAAGAAGGTGAGTTGGTTGCAATTATGGGATCTTCAGGGTCTGGAAAATCAACATTACTAAATATCTTGGGAATGCTTGATTTATTAGATAAAGGATCATACGAACTTGATAATGTTCCTATTCGAGATTTAGATGAAACCAAAGCAGCTAATTATAGAAATAAATTTTTAGGATTTGTATTTCAATCTTTTAATCTGATTAATTATAAAACTGCACTTGAAAATGTAACTCTTCCTTTGTATTACCAAGGTGTTAAAAGAAAAGAAAGAGAAACATTAGCATTAGAATATTTAGATAATGTTGGTTTAAAAGAATGGGCAACTCATTTGCCAAGTGAATTATCAGGTGGACAAAAACAAAGAGTTGCTATCGCAAGAGCACTCGTTTCTAAACCAAAAGTTTTGTTAGCTGATGAACCTACTGGAGCTTTAGACTCCAAAACTTCTAAAGAGGTTATGGCGTTAATTCAAGAAATAAATAAAAATGGAAAAACAATTTTAATTGTAACTCACGAGGAAGATATTGCTAAAATGTGTTCTAGGATAGTAAGATTAAAAGACGGAATTATTGTCGAAGACAAAAAAAATAAAATGCAAAAAGCTATTTAAATGTTTAGTAGAGACCGCTGGCTAGAAATATTTGAAACAATTAGAAAGAACAAGCTTAGAACTTTTCTTTCTGGCTTTACTGTAGCCTTAGGAATCTTAATTTTTGTTGTATTGTTTGGATTTGGAAATGGACTTAAAAATACATTCGACAAATTTTTCAAGGACGACGCTTTAAATACTATGTGGGTGAGACCAAGTAGAACTTCGAAACCATTTATGGGTTACGAAGCTAACAGAAGAATAGAATTAAATAATGCAGATCTTGAGGATGTTTCCAAAAGATTTGAATTTTATATTCAAGGAATAACCCCTAGAATATCTTTCAGTGGAACAGTAGGATACAAATTAGAATCTAATAATTATCCAATAAGAGGAGTTGGTCCGTCTCATAAAAATAATGAGATGACCATTACGATGAAAGGAAGATTTATTAATGGTTTAGATGTTGATAATAAAGAACGTAACGTGGTTATTGGAAGACTAGTCGAGCAAGATTTATTTAAAGACGAAGATGCTATTGGTAAATTTATCTCAGGTGGAGGAAGATCGTGGAAAGTGGTTGGTGTTTTTCAAGATGATGGTGGAGACAATGAAGAAAGAATAATTTATGCACCCTACACCACAATTCAAATGATTCAAAAAGGTACCGACGATATTGGTCAAATGATTATTTCATATAAACCTGAAATTGGATATGTAGGAGCTGTTGCATTTGAAAAACAATTAAAAAAATATTTAAAGCAAAAAAAGTTTATTGATCCAACTGATCCAAGGGGTCTTTTTATTAGAAGTGCGGCCTCAGATCTAAAAGAAAATGATCAATTTACATCTGTTTTGCAATACATTATTTCATTTGTAGGGATTGGAACTCTTTTAGCTGGAATAATAGGGATTTCAAATATCATGGTTTTTGTTGTTAAAGAAAGAACCAAAGAGCTTGGTGTAAGAAAAGCAATTGGAGCTACACCAAAATCAATTGTAGGAATGATTTTACATGAGGCAATTTTTATTACTACTATTTCAGGATACTTTGGGTTATTCGTAGGAATTGCTTTTTTAAATTTTATAGGCGATAAATTAGAAGAAGATTATTTTATAACTAACCCATATATAGATTTTTCAACAGGTGTGTCAGCTACTATTTTATTAATAGCATTTGGAGCTTTTGCAGGCTATTTACCTGCAAAAAGAGCAGCGAGCATAAAACCCATAGAAGCCTTAAGAGACGATTGATATGAAAAGATTATTTGACAAAGACACTTGGCAAGAGATTTTTGGTTCAATCCAAAAAAACAAAATAAGAACTATTATCACAATGATTGGAGTCTTGTGGGGTATCTTTATTTACATTGCTCTTTCTGGTTCTTCAAAGGGACTTGACAATGGTTTTGAAAGACAATTTCAGTCTATAGCTTCTAATAGTATTTTTGTTTGGGCACAATCCACAAGCCTTCCATATGCAGGCTATAAATCTGAAAGAAACATAACATTAAAAATTCAAGACGCAGACGTATTAAAAAAGCAAGTCAAAAATATTAAATTTATAGCTCCAAGAATTGTTGCAGGTGTTTTTGGGGGATCAGATGGAGGGAGTATTGTCAGAGGAACAAAAACAGGTACGTATGCAATTTATGGAGAATATCCAGAATATATAAAAATTGCTACATCGAAAATTTATGATGGAGGAAGGTTTATAAACCAATCAGATATTGAAGATGACAGAAAAGTTTGTGTTATTGGAGAAAGAACTCAGTTAGAACTTTTTGAAGAAGATGAAGATCCGATAGGTAAATTTATAAGTATTAATAAAATTAATTTTAGAGTTGTTGGAGTTCACAAATTTGTTCAAGGTGGAGGCTTTGGAGACGACGGAGATATTTACATTCCATTTACGACTTTTAAAAAAATATTTAATACAGGTGACGATGTTGGGTTTTTTATGATTGCTGCTGATGAAGATGCTGACGGAGTCAAAGTAGAAAAGGATATTAAGGCAACGTTAAAACAAATTCATAAAATCGATCCAAATGATGAAAGAGCCATTGGAGGGTTTAATTTAGGAGAGATATTTAGAAAAACTATGAACTTTGCCAATGGTCTAACTTTTTTATCCTTAGTTGTTGGTATAGCTACAATTTTAGCAGGAATCATAGGCATTGGAAACATATTACTTATTTCAGTGAAAGAAAGAACTAAAGAAATTGGAATTAGAAGAGCATTAGGAGCAACACCTGCTGAAGTAAGATCTCAAATCATTTTAGAATCTGTGTTTTTGACAATACTTGCTGGAGTGATTGGAATTATTTTAGGAGCATTGGTTTTATACGGAATTAATGCTGCTACAATAGATCAAACGGATTTTCCATATACTAATCCAACTGTTCCAATACCATATGTTCTTGGAGCTTTAGGTTTAATGGTATTACTAGGAACACTGATTGGAATCATACCAGCTCAAAGAGCTGTTAGCATAAAACCAATTGACGCATTAAGAGAAGAATAAATTGAATAACAATTAATTATATAATATGAAATATTTAAAATACATAGGAATTGCTGCCCTGATTGGGGGAGTTTTATTTGCAACTGCTTTTTTTATTAAATCAAATAGCACATCATCAATTGTCTATGAGACTCAGACTTTAATTACTGCTACAATTGAAGATAAAATTGTTGCAACTGGAAAAGTTTTGCCAGAAGACGAAGTAAATATAGTTCCACAAATTGCAGGAATAATTCAAGAGATTTTAGTAGAAGAGGGTGATGAGCTTTCTGCTGGAGATTTAATTGCAAGAATAAAAGTAGTTCCAAACGAACAGACACTTAATAGTGCAGAAGGTAGAGTTAAGAGTGCACAAATAGTATTAAAAAATTCTAAAATTGAGTTTGAAAGAAACAAAGCACTATTTGCTAAAGAAATTATTTCAGAGCAAGATTTTAATTCTGTAACACTTAGATACAACCAAGACATGCAAAATTTGTCTAATGCTAAAAGCGATTTACAAATAATTAAATTAGGATCATCTGGAGGATCTACCATTACAAATACAAATGTTAGAGCTACTGTTTCAGGAACAATTTTAGAAATCCCTGTTAAGGAAGGAGATCAAGTAATTCAAGCTAATACATTTAATGCGGGTACTACTATTGCAACAATAGCTGATTTAGATAAAATGATTTTTGAAGGTCAAGTCGATGAAGGTGAAGTAGGAAAACTTTCAGTTGATATGCCACTAATAATAACATTAGGAGCAATAGAAGGGAAAGAGTACAAAGCTAAACTCAAATTAATATCACCAAAAGGTACAGAAGTAGGAGGGGCAATTCAGTTTAAAATTGAAGGAGAAGTTTATTTAGACGATGAGTATGTAATTAGAGCTGGTTACAGTGCTAATGCTTCTATAGTTTCGGAAAGAAAAGTTGACGTGATTGCAATTAGTGAAGCCTTACTTCAATACGATTCAAAAACAAAAAAACCGTTTGTTGAAATTGAAACTTCCAATCAAAAATTTAAAAGACAAGATGTTAAATTAGGTATTTCTGATGGTGTAAATGCAGAACTTATTTCTGGAGTTTCTAAAACTGATAAAATTAAAGTTTGGAATAAAACTGAACCAGATAAAAGAGGAGAGGTAGAAGACAATGGATGGAATTAGACAATTAAAATCTAAAATAAGTATGAAAAAATTTGTAATAATATTTTTGGCTGTGTTATGTTCTGGGAATCAATATTCACAAGAACCATGGACTTTAGAAGCTTGTGTTAACAGAGCTTTAGAAATGAATATTTCAATTAAACAATCTCAATTAGAATATGCAGGTTCAGAAATAGATAGAAAAGGTGCTATTGGAAACTTTCTTCCAAACATTAATATTGGAAGCAGTCATTCTTGGAATGTAGGCTTAAATCAAAATATCACAACTGGTCTTTTAGAAAATTTTACTACTCAATTTTCTTCAATGAATTTAAATTTGAATGTTAATTTATACAACGGGTTACAAAATGTAAAAAGGTTACACAGGGCCAATTTAGCTATTTTGGCAAGTCAATATCAACTGGAGGATATGACAGAAAACGTTGCTCTTAGAGTAGCAAATTCATACTTACAAATACTATTTAGTAAAGAATCTTTAGCTGTTCAAAAATTACAATTAGAAATAACTAAAAAAGAGTTAACAAGAGTTAATGAATTAGTGATGGGCGGAGTTGTTCCAAAGGGAGACGTATATGAAATTGAAGCAAATTTAGCTTCTCAAGAAAAAAATGTTGTTGATGCTCAAAATGCATATTTTCTTTCAAAAATTGCTCTTGCTCAACTTATATTAATTGACGATTACGAAAATTTTGAAATTGCTAATGAGTCCTATGATATACCTATTGCAAATATTTTAGATAAAACAGCGACAGAAATATTTAATTATGCAGTTGGAAATAAAAAGGATATAAAAATTAGTGAAACTAATGTAGAAATTGCTAAAAAAGATTTAGAACTTTCAAAATCTTTGTTACAACCAAGACTTTCAGCATTTTACTCATACAGTTCTAGAATTGGTTATAGTGATAGAGTAGTACCGACCGGAGAATTTGGAACAAGTACTATTGGTTTTGTTGAAAGCACAAACGAAAAAGTTATTGCACCTTTTCCAATTTATAAAAGTGAAAAACCGTTATCTTTTTCAGAACAATTTGATTTGAACGCTGGTCAAAATTTTGGACTTAGTCTTTCTATTCCAATTTTAAATAATCTATCTAATAGAACTAATGTAGATAGAACTAAAGTAAATATTTTAAGAAGTATTAATTCGTTGGAACAAAAAAAATTAGATTTAGAAAACACCGTAAATCAATCTTATAATGATGCTAAAGGTGCGTACAAGGCTTATGAAGCCTCTCAAAAATTAGTGCTTGCTAGAGAATCAGCTTTTGAATATGCTCAAAGTAAATTTGAAGTTGGAGCAATGAACTCTTTTGATTTCACTCAGGCAAAACAGAGGTTTGAATTAGCTCAATCTGAACTTATTAGAACTAAATATGATTATATTTTCAAACTTAAAGTGTTAGAATTTTATTTTGGAGTTCCAATTTCGGTAAATTAAATGTCATATATTTTAAATATAGAATCCTCTTCCACTAACTGTTCTGTTTCATTATCGAAAAATGGTCAATTAATTTCCGTAATGGAAAAAAATGACGAAAAATATTCTCACTCAACTAAACTTCACTCTTATATAAATGAAGTTATTAGCGACTCAAGTATAACTCTTAAAGAATTATCCGCGATAGCAGTAAGTAAGGGTCCAGGATCATATACAGGACTTAGAATTGGTGTAGCTGCTGCTAAAGGATTATGTTTTTCATTAGATATTCCATTAATATCAGTTTCAACCCTTTTAGTCTTATCAAAACAAATTAAAATAAATTCAGGACTAATAATACCAGTTCTAGATGCCAGAAGAAATGAAGTTTATTCAGCTATTTATAATGTTAATTACAATTTAGTTAAAGAAGAAACTCCAGAAATAATTGATGATAAATCGTTTGATAATTACTCAAAGGATAATCAGTTATATTTTATAGGAAGTGGTCAGCAAAAATGTAGAGAACTGATTCGATCTAACAATAATCTGATTTTCCATGATAAAGAAACATTACCTTCTTCAAAACAAATGGCAGACATTTCTTACCAAAAATTTTTAAGTTCTGACTTTGAAGACCTCGCTTATTTTGAACCAGCCTATTTAAAGAATTTTATTTTAGATAGTGTTAACCGTTAACAGCATTTACCTCGGATATTTTTCCGGGTAACATATCTTTTAACATAGTCTCAATACCACTTTTTAATGTAACTGTTGAGGAAGGACACCCACTACATGCGCCTTGAAGAATTACATTAACCTTTTGAGTATTTTTATCATATGATTCGAACAGAATATTACCACCATCGGATGCAACAGCAGGCTTAATGTTTTCATCGATAATTTTAATGATTTCTTTTGAAATATCATCAAACTCAACTTTAGAATTAGTTTTTACATTATTATTAATTCTATCTTCAAAAACGATAGTGTTATTATCTTGTATAAAAGATCGAATAAATTCTCTAATATCCATTACATTTTCATCCCAGTTGTTCCCTTGGTGTTGAATCAATGAGACAAAATTGAAATCAAAGAAAACTTCTTTTACAAAATCAAAACCAAATAGCGATTTGGCAAGAGGAGAATCTATAGTTTCATCAATTGATTTAAATTCAAACACATTATCTACAATTTTTTTATTAACTACAAATTTCATTGCATTTGGATTAGGAGTACTTTCAGCGTAGACAGTAACAGGTGACACTTTTTTTATTTCATTTTTACTCACTAACCCCCCATTATTCAAAAATTCCTCTAACTGAGAACATAGCTCTTCTTGGACATCATTCCATTTTAATATATTTAACTTTTCTATATAAACAGAATGTTTATTTAAAGTAACCTTTTTTATAAATGGTAAATAAAATATTTGTTGTATAAAAGGGAAATCTATAGTCTCTTCAATTTTATTAAATTCAATTCTCTTTTCAGATAAAAATATGTTTGAATAAAATTCAAGTTCTTCTTCTCTACTTGTCTCTTTAAATTTAATTATATGTTTTTCCATTTTATATGGTATTTATTTTAAAATTATTAGTTAATATTTTTTTTAAAGAATTATCTCCTCCGTTACAATAAAAATTATAAGTAGGATTTTTATTGTTTCCAACTAAATTCTTATCAATTATTATTTTTTTGGTTTGTTTAGCAACAGCTTCCCCACTTTCAAGAATTTTAACATTATTTGGTAATATTTTTTCTATACTATCATTAATTAACGGATAATGAGTGCATCCTAAAACTAAATGGTCAATATTTGACTTAATCATAGGGCTTAAAAACTTTAAAAGTAATTTTTCAATTTCTGTGCCATTTAAAATTCCATTTTCAATCATGTCTACTAATCCGTCACCATTCTTTTCAATTATATTGATTTTAGAACAATAATCATTTGATGTAATCTCAAATAAATTACTGTTTAGAGTGCCTTTAGTTGCTAAGACACCTATATTTCCTGTTCTCGTATTAGTTGCAGCTGGTTTTATTGCTGGTTCTACACCTATAAAAGGTGTTTTAAACGACTTTCTTAGCATAGAAATGCAATTTGTTGTAGCAGTATTACATGCTACTACAATTATCTTACAGCCTTTATTTAATAACCACTCACTATTTTTTAAACTTAAAATTTGAATTTCTTTTTTATTCTTATTTCCATAAGGAGAATTAAGATTATCAGAAAAGTATATTATATTTTCTTTAGGTAATAATTTTTGAATTGATTTGAAAATTGTTATTCCACCAATTCCAGAATCAAAAATACCAATTGGTGCATTATTCATGATATAAAAGTAAAAAAAAACTACCTAATAAGATTAGGTAGTTTGATCTAGTATAAATTGTTAAAATTTATTAAAATCCTAGTTCTTTTTTAACGTCTTCAATTAAGTCTTTTCCGTCAGAAAGAATTAGACTTCCACCTTGAGTACCGTCAATAACATAATCATAACCTTGAGCTCTAGCTACTTTTTGTATTGCAGCTCTTGCTTTTTCGATTAATGGCTTTAATAAATCTGCTTGTTTCTTTTGAATATCTTGAGACGCAGTTTGTTGATATTGCTGAATATTTTGCTCCATTCCAGCTAATTCTTTTTGACGAGCTTGGTTTGTAACATCTGTTTGATTTTGTGCATCAGCTGAATACGTCTGTAGCTTAGTTTGGTATTCTTTCATAGATGCATCAATTTCAGTAGCATAGGTTTTTTGAAGTTTCTCAAGTTGAGCTTGCGCTTCTTTAACTTCAGGCATTTCACTAATTAGTGATTGGCTGTCAATGTGTGCAATTTTACTTTGTGCAGTAACAGAAACTGTTACAAATAATAATAAAAATACTGCTGTTAATTTTTTAAAAGTTTTCATTTTTTTGAACTTTAATTTAGGGTTATTTTCTTTTTCTTAATTCTAAAAGGCTATCTCTTTTTTTTTGATAGGCTTTTCTTTTTTCTTCTTTTTGTTTTAAAAGTAATTCTCTTCTTATTTTAATTTCTTCAGCTTTTTTTAACTTTTTTTCTTCAAATTCTTTCTTTTTTTCTTCTAGTTCTGGGTTAAAACTTTCGTCACTAAATTCGAGATTTAACTTTTCTAATTTTTCAGATCTTAAAATACTTTTTAAAACCAGGTCGCTAATATCGTATTTTTTTTCGGAATATAGAACAATTGCATCAGCAGATTGATCAAATATTTTATCAAATTTTTTTTGTTTAGCAATAGATTGAACAACATTTAAAACTTGATCTTGAATAGGTTTGATTAATAAAAGTTCTTGAACTACCCAATCACCATTGACTCCGAACCGTTTATCCTTGTAATCAGTCATTTGTTTTATCTCAAAATCAATTTCTGATTCTCTGTCATCAATTAAGTCTTTTGTGAGTAATGGCCTTTCTATCTCTAAACTATCTTTGAGATTATTTATGAAATTTAATTTTAAATCAATTTCTTTCTTCCATTCTTCGATTTTTTCTTCTAATTGCTCACTAGCTTTTGTGTAATCTTCCATTTTTGACAAAATATATTCCATGTCAATTATACCAATTCTCTCACTTTTTTGACAAAAAGATAGCTGGATAGTAATTGTAAAAATCAGACAGAAATATAAAAATTTACTTTTCATTATGCTAATCACTACATTAAATATAAGGATTTCTAAAAGTTTTGACCGATCACAAAATGTGTTTCCCATCCGTGAGCATTAAGATCTCCTGCAAATTGACTATCAAATCCATATCCAAAGTCAATTCCAAGAAGTCCAAATGCTGGCATGAAAATACGTATCCCTAGACCTGCAGATCTTTTAGCATTGAAAGGGTTAAATTCTCTAAAACTATCGTAACCATTACCGGATTCAAGAAATGTTAGTGCAAATATTGAAGCGCTTGGTTTTAAAGTTATTGGATATCTTAGTTCTAATGAAAATTTATTGTAAATCGTAGACCCATCTTGGCTAGACAGCGATTGATTTGTGTATCCTCTCAAAGCAACTGTTTCTCTACCGTCCATTGCGTATTGTGACATTCCGTCACCTCCTAGATAAAATCTGTCAAAAGGAATAATTCCTCTTTTATTGTTGTAAGCTCCTAAAAACCCAAATTCAGCATGAGTCTTTAAAACAAACTTGTCAACTAATCTAGTATACCATGTACCGTTAAACTTGACTTTATAAAATTCTAACCACTTAAATTTTTCTTGATCAATTTTAGCCTGATCAGGATCGCCGTCTTCATTTTGGTATTCTGCTTGATTTTCTAAATCATCGTAATCAATGTTGTTAAACAAAGAATATGGCAAAGAGAGTTTTGCACTTATTGCAAATTGAGACCCACCTAAAGGGAAAACTGGGTTTACAAAAGTATTGTCTCTAGCAAGAATGACTTGGTAAAAAATATTATTTGATTTACCATCACCAAAGGTAAATAAGCCTGTATAATAATTACTTAAATTATAGTATTGATAGCCAATAGATTGACTAAGCTGAAAATAGTCATCAGGAACTCTTAATTTTTTTGCAAGCCCTATTTGAGCTCCGGTTATTTCAAAAAATTGATTTTTGTTGGCTTGACCAGTGAAATAATCATATCTGTATTGTTTTGTTCTTGAAATTGATGTTGAAAAAGAAACAGGTTGTCTTCCTCCCAGCCAAGGTTCGGAAAAAGAAAAACTAGCAGTGTTATAAAATCTGTTAGCTTGAAGCCTTAACGACAGAGCTTGACCATCTCCCATGGGAAGAGGTTTGTATGCTGATTTATCTTTCAAACCTCTAACAGAAAAATTATTGAATGACAATCCTAGAGTTCCAATGAAGCCACCTCCACCATAACCTCCTTGCAGTTCCACTTGACTAGCACCTTTTTCTACAAGACCATATTCGATGTCTACGGTTCCAGCATTTGGATCAACATTTTTAAAATCTGGGCTGATTTGTTCAGGATCAAAAAATCCCATTTGCCCCAGTTCTCTTACTGTTCTCACAATTTGAGATTTACTATAAATGTTTCCAGGTTTAGTTCTTAACTCACGATAGATAACATGATCATTAGTCCTTGTATTACCAACAACAGTTATCTTGTTAAAATAAGCTGGTTTTCCTTCAACAACTCTAATTTCAAAATTTATAGTATCATTTTCAACAGAAACTTCAACTGGATTAATATTTGAGAATAAATAACCGTTATTCTGATATAAATTTGACAAATCTTCACCATCAGGCTTTGTATTATCAGATATTCTTTTCTTTAACAAAACGCCATTGTAAGTGTCTCCTTTAAAAAGACCCAAAGCTCTTGAAAGTTGTGCATCAGAGTAGACTGAATTACCAAGAAATGAAATATCCCCAAAATAATACTTATTACCTTCTTGTAAATCTATATTAATTGTTATGTTATTATTATCTGTAATAACAGAGTCTGTAATTATTCTAGCATCACGATAACCTTTCTCTTTATAAAAATCTAAGATAGATGTTAAATCTTCTTTATATTCTTTTTCAATGAATTTTGACTTTTTCCAAAACCTTCCAAATAGTTTTGTTTTTGTTTTTTTCATCTTCTTTTTTAATTTAGAAGACTTAGTAATTTCGTTTCCAGTAAAATTAATCTGATTAATTTTAACTCTTTCACCTAGATCAACTTTAATTAACATTTTACTAAAGTTAACTTCACTTGAATCCGGTAATATATTTATTGAAACTTTAGTGTTTAAAAAACCATCTTTCTTATATTTATTTACGATATAATTTTTAGTAGTTTTTATAAAATTCTCTGTGATTTTTTTTCCTTTCTTAAGTTCAGTTTCAGAAACTATAGTTTCAATTTTTGATTTTTTTAAACCAGTAATTTTAAATTCCGATAGAGTAGGTAGTTCTTTAATATCAATTTGTATACTTGCCTCACCATCTTGAACATTAATTAAGTAGAAATTAATATCACTAAATAGATCTAATTTCCAAAGTTTACTAATTATCGCACTAATTTGTTCGCCTGGAATTCTGATTTTCTGACCTTCTTTAAGCCCTGTGTAAGTAATTACTGTTTGTTCATTAAAGTTTTTAAGTCCTGAAACAGAAACATCTTTTAAAATGTATTCATTTCCTTTAATATAGGAAGTTTCTTGAGCTAATGAATTTAAACTAAATAATGTAACTAGAAGTATTAATAAATAATTAATACTACCCTCAAGACTTTTTTTCTTATTAATTAATTTTTCCAAATCTTCTGTCTCTTTTTTGATAATCATCTAAAGCATCTATAAAATCTTCTTTTTTAAAATCTGGCCAAAGTAAGTCAGTAAAATACATTTCAGCGTAAGCTATTTGCCAAAGCAAAAAATTACTAATCCTCTTTTCACCACCTGTTCTTATTAAAAGATCTACGTTAGGTAAATTTCGGGTGTAAAGATGCTCATTTATTATGTTTTCATCAATATTTTTTGAAGAAATTATGTTATTTTTAACTTTATTAGAAATTTCTCTGATAACATTTACTATTTCTTGTTTAGATCCATAGCTAATTGCCAAATTCAAATTTAGTTTTTTGTTACTTTTTGTTTCAGAAATAATACTTTTTAGTTTTGTTTTAGCTTTATCTTTTAAAGTCTCTATTTCTCCAATAACATTTAATTTAATACCGTTTTCAATAAGATTTACTCTTTCATTTTCTAATGAATAAACTAATAAATCCATAAGTGCATTAACCTCAAATTTAGGTCTATTCCAGTTTTCAGTTGAAAACACATAGAGAGTAAGATTTTTAATTCCTAATCTCAATGATTGATCTATACAATCTCTTACAGATTTAGTCCCGTTCTCATGACCAAAAGCTCTTTTTTTTCCAATTTTTTTTGCCCATCTTCCATTTCCGTCCATAATTATGGCTACGTGATTGGGTAAATGAGTAAAATCTTCTTTTTTCATAATCATTTAATTAGCACAATAACATTTTTTATTTCCGAAAAGATAGGTAAATGTAATTCCGCTAAAAACATACCAATCTTTACTCAAAGTTGAACCAAAATAATCTGACGATGCCATTTGTTTTTGACCTGGGTAGCTTCCATCTAAATTATCAGAATTACTGTAATTAGCATTGATTTCAAATGCAATAATAAAGCTATTTAAAGGCTTAATCTTATATCCAATTGTTATTGGAAAAGATAAATCCGTTGCATCACCATATTTATTTGCTTTAGCAACACCAGACTCATATCTTAAAAGATCATATCTAAACAAAGAAATTCCCGAACTTATGTACGGTGTCATTTGTAAAGATGAACTGTAAATATCAAAATCTAGAAAATTAAAATCAATTCCTAAGTTTAGTTCTTTAATTGAGTTTTTGAAATATTTACCTCTTTGTTTTCGGTATTCTGTAGTTTTTGGCCAATTATCAGAACTTCCAATCTTAGCATAATTAAATTTTGCCCTTAATGCAATTCTTTCATTTAAATTTTTTCTATAAATAATTCCTGCAACTACATTAGTAGAAATATTATAAGAAAATGGATGTATGTATGTAGTTGGACCTACGTCTCCAATGTAATTTGATCCTCCAGCAAAAATTCCAATTTCATTATTTTGTGAAAACACAGTCATCGATGTAAAAAAAATAATGATATGTATTAATATAGTTCTCATTATATGGCAGCAAATATAGATAAATTCAGTTTTTAAAACCTATATGTTTCTTCTGTCTTCTCCCCAGAGCAATTTACTTCTCAATGTTTTATAAAAACTATTATTTTGAAAAGAAGCCAATTTGATTTTATAATTAGCTTTTTTGATTTTGATTTTTACGTTATTTTTTAAAGAATTAATTCGAGAATCAAGCGATAGTAAATGCGTTTCTTCTCTTCCTTCTACTGAAAGTTCAATTTTAATTTCATCTGAAATAACTAAGGGTCTAGCGTTCAAATTATGTGGAGCGATTGGGGTTATTGAAAATGTTTGACTTGAGGGAGTCATTATAGGCCCTCCACAACTTAAAGAATATCCAGTTGATCCAGTAGGTGTTGAAACAATTAAGCCGTCTGCCCAATATGTATTTAAATATTCTCCATTTAATGTAGTTTTGATTTCTATCATTGATGTAGTGTTTTTTCTTCCAACACTAACTTCGTTTAAAGCAAAGTTAAAGTCAGAAAAATCATCATTATTGTTAACCCTTACTTCAAGAAGACTTCTTTCTTCAATTTTGAATTCACCTTTTAATATTTTCTTAAGTTCAACATTTAAAAGTTCTTGATTTAATGTAGCTAAGAATCCTAATCTACCTGTATTTATTCCAATGATAGGAATTCCTAAATCTCTTACAAAAGTAATAGAGCGTAATAATGTGCCATCTCCTCCAATTGTTATCATTAAGTCTATTGTGCTGTCAAGATCCTCATATGATGAAAATAATTTATGAGTATGGCTTATTTCTGATTTATGTAAAAGAATTGAATTATATTTTTTCTCAATTAATAAGATTATGTTTTCACTTTTACTTATACTTAGCAGTTCTAAAAAAATATTTTTAGAAATTTTATCTGCAGATTGACCATATATTGCAATTTTCATTTAAGTCAAGATTTTAATGCAAATTAATTAAAATAACATACAACAAATCTTTAATTTTGAATTATTATGACAAAATTAAGTGTTAACATAAATAAAATAGCTACAATTAGAAATGCTAGAGGAGGAAGTAATCCCAATTTACTCAAGATGGCTAAAGATATTCAGTCATATGGTGCTCAAGGAATTACAATTCATCCTAGACCTGATCAAAGACATATTACTTACAAAGATGCCATCGATTTACCGAAAATAATATCCACAGAATTTAATATCGAAGGAAACCCAAATGAAAAGTTCATAGAATTAGTTTGTAAAATCAAACCCGATCAAGTAACATTGGTTCCAGACAGTGTTGATGCTATAACTTCTAATTCTGGATGGGATACACTAAAAAATAAATCATTTTTAAAAGAAGTGGTGTCCGAATTTAAAAACAATGGAATCAGAACTTCAATTTTTATTGACACTGAACTTAAATTAATTGAAGGCGCAAAAAATACAGGTGCAGATAGGATTGAGCTTTATACAGAGTCATTTGCTGTTAACTATTTAAAAGGTAATAAAGATGAGATTAATAAATATATTAATGCTTCAATTTTGGCTAATGATTTAGGAATGGGAGTTAATGCTGGACATGATTTAAGTCTTGAAAATATTCATTTTTTTGTTGATAAAATCCCATATTTGGACGAGGTGTCTATTGGTCATGCAATAATTTGTGAATCCTTGTATTTAGGAATTGAGAATGTGGTTAACATGTACTTGCAAAAAATTAATAATGCTTCTAAAAAGTAAAATTATTGGAAAAGGAAGTGATATTCTGATCGTTCTTCATGGATTTTTAGGAATGTCTGATAATTGGAATTCATTTGCTAAAAAAATTTATAATCAAGGCTTTCAAATTCATTTATTAGACCAAAGAAATCATGGTGACAGTTTTCATAGTAAAGAATTTAACTACGAACTTTTATCAAATGATTTGAAATATTATACAGACTATCATCAAATAAAAAACTTCTCTTTAATTGGTCATTCAATGGGAGGAAAGGCAGCTATGATGTTTTCAGGATGTTTCCCAAACGCCATTAATAAACTAATTATTGTAGATATTTTACCCATCTATTATAAGAATGACTATCAAAATATTTTAAAATCACTTAAATCAATAGATTTAAATTCCATAAGATCTAGGCTAGAAGCAGATAAAGCTTTATCAAGTTCAATCAAAGCCCCCTCCTTCAGAGCATTTTTATTGAAAAACTTGAAAAGAATCAACAATAATGAATTTACTTTTAAAATTGATTTAAATATTATTCTAGACAAACTAAATGAAGTCGAAAAAGCATTACCTGTCAATCTTTACTTTGGAGGTGAAACTTTATTTATTAAGGGTGAAAATTCAGATTACATAAATAATCAAAACTTTAAATCAATTCACAAAAACTTTCCAAAATCTCAATTGGTTGAAGTCTCAAAAGCTGGTCACTGGGTTCATGCAGAAAACCTGGATGATTTTGTTAAAGAGACACTACTTTTTTTAAAATCTTAAAAGTTGGTCACCTTTGTAAAAAGACCTATTTTTGCGACCAAATTTGTAAAATATGAAGGTTTCAAAAAAGGATATCGATAAGTTAAACTCAGTATTATCTGTTGTTATAGAAAAGACTGATTACGAATCAAAAGTTGAAGAAGTTCTTAAGGATTATAAAAAAAGAGCTAATATTCCTGGCTTTAGAAAGGGTCATACTCCAATAGGATTAATAAAAAAACAATATGGAGTATCAGTTAAAGTTGATGAAATCAACAAGCTAATGCAAAAAGGATTAGGTGATTATCTAGGTGAAAAAAAATTAGATATTTTAGGTAATCCCATCCCTGTTGAAAAAGATAATATTGATTGGAGTGCTGACAAATTAACTTTTGATTTTGAAATAGGTCTATCTCCTGAATTTGAAGTTTCATTAAAAAATAAAAAAGCGATAGCTTCTTATGAAATTGATGTTGATAAAAAAATGATTGATGATCAAATTAAAAATATTCAAAATCAATATGGAAAATTAATTGCACAAACTAAAATTGAAGACGGTTTTGAAATAAATGGAAAATTCTTAAATGAAGAGTTTGAAGTTGATAACACTTCAAATTTCAAATTAAATGATATAAAAGGCAAAGGAAATAAAGACAGTTTAAAAAAATTGAATATAGGAGAATCTGTAGAGCTCAAAACAAAAGGTTTGTTTGACAAGGATTCTGACTTATCATTTCATTTAAAAACAAACGATGAAAATAAAGATAAAGTAAAAACTGTAAATTTCTTGCTTAATGAAATTAACAAAAGACAGCCTGCAGATCTTGATCAAGAATTGTTTGACAAGTTGTTTGGAAAAGATACTATTAAGACAGTAACTGAACTTAAAAATAAATTGAAATCAGATGCTGAATCAAATTTTGTTAATCAGACAGATCAAAAATTATTAAATGATGTAACAGAGTATTTAATTGAAAACACAAAATTTGATTTACCAGATAATTTTTTAAAAAAATGGATGCAGACTGCAGGAGAAAATAAATTAAATGAAAAAGAGGCAGCTTTGGAGTATGAAAAATCTGAAAAAGGACTTAGATACCAATTAATAGAATCAAAATTAGTTGCTCAAAATGATATCAAAATTGACCACAATCAAATAAAAGATTTTTCCAAAGATTTGATTAAAACTCAAATGAAACAGTATGGTCAAAACAATCCTGAAGAAAAAGAGTTAGAATCAATTTCTCAAAGAATTCTTTCAAATAAAGAAGAGGTCAAAAGGATTTCTGATCAATTGTTGAGTAAAAAGTTGATTGATTTATTTAAATCAAATCTTAAATTTAAAAACAATAAAGTTTCCTACGAAAAGTTTATTGAAATGGCTTATGCTAAAAAATAATTAACTTTAGTTTATTATAAAAAATAATTTTTATGGATTACTCAAAAGAATTTAAAGAATATTCAATTAAACACCACGGTATTAACTCGCTTTATTATGATAAGTTGGTCAGTAGTATGACTCCTTACATAATTGAAGAAAGACAGCTAAATGTTGCTCAAATGGATGTTTTTTCCAGACTTATGATGGATAGAATAATTTTCTTGGGCACTGGAATAAATGATTCTATAGCTAATATAATCCAGGCTCAATTACTATTTCTAGAGAGTACTGATAAAGACAAGGATATTCAAATTTACATTAATTCACCAGGTGGTTCAGTTTATGCTGGTTTGGGAATTTATGATACTATGCAGTTTATAAATCCTGAAGTTGCAACCATTTGTACAGGAATCGCTGCTTCAATGGCAGCTGTTTTATTATGTGCAGGTCAAAAGGGTAAAAGATCAGGTTTAACTCACTCCAGAGTAATGATTCATCAACCACTAGGTGGAGCACAAGGTCAAGCTTCAGATATTGAAATTACTGCTCGAGAAATAGGAAAGTTAAAGAAAGAACTTTATGAAATTATAGCTAACCATTCTGGTCAGAAATATGATAAGGTGTATGATGATAGTGATAGAGACTATTGGATGAAAGCTCAAGAAGCAAAAAAATATGGAATGATAGACGAGGTTTTATCAAAAAAATAATTAATGTCAGATAAAGATTTAATATGTTCATTTTGCAGTTTGAGTAAATCTCAAACTAACCTACTTGTTGCTGGTCAAGATGCTCATATTTGTGATAGCTGTATTGAGCAAGCCTATGGAATAATCATTGAAGAATCTAAAAGAAATGACAATTTAAAAGAAGAAGAAGAACTTACAATTGCCAAACCAAAAGAAATTAAACTTTTTTTAGACGATTACGTGATTGGACAAGATCACACAAAAAAAATTCTCTCTGTAGCTGTTTACAATCATTATAAAAGATTAAATCATAAATCGTCAAAAAATGATGTTGAGATAGATAAAAGTAATATTCTAATTGTTGGTGAAACAGGTACTGGAAAGACTTTAATAGCAAAAACAATTGCAAGAATGCTTGATGTCCCATTAGCTATTGTTGATGCTACTGTATTAACTGAAGCTGGATATGTTGGCGAAGATGTAGAGACTATTTTAACCCGATTATTGCAAGCTTCTGATTATGATCAAGAAAAAGCTGAGAGAGGAATTGTATTTATTGATGAAATTGATAAAATTGCTAGAAAAAGTGATAATCCATCTATAACAAGAGATGTTTCTGGCGAAGGTGTTCAACAAGCTTTATTAAAATTATTGGAAGGAACTATTGTTAATGTTCCACCAAAGGGAGGAAGAAAACATCCTGATCAAAAATTCATTGAATTAGATACTCAAAATATTCTTTTTATAGCGGGAGGAGCTTTTGATGGTATTGAAAAAGTTATTTCTAAAAGATTAAACATGCAGGTTGTTGGATATAAAAATCCTACTGCCACCAAAATCAATCAACAAAATTTACTTTCATTTATATCTCCAAAAGATTTAAAAGATTTTGGATTAATTCCAGAAATTTTAGGAAGATTACCTGTACTGTCTTATATGAATTCTTTGGATAAAAAAACATTAAGGTCTATATTAACTGAACCAAAAAACTCTCTAATTAAGCAATATGAAAAGTTGTTTGAACTAGATGGAATAAAAATAACTTTTACTGAAGATGGCCTAAATTATATCGTTGAAAAAGCACTAGAGTTCAAACTCGGTGCCAGAGGACTCAGATCTATATGTGAACTGATATTGAATGATGCAATGTTTGAACTCCCTAGTTCCAAGAGAAAAAAACTCCACATTGATAAAAACTATATTTCTAAAAAATTGTCAAGTTCGAGCTTAAGCATTTTAAAGGTAGCTTCTTAATTAAGCTTTATTAGCTCTTCAATAAAAATTCTATCATTACAAAGTCTCGGAATTTTATTTTGTCCACCCAATTTATTTTTAAATTTTAACCAATCAAAAAATAGTTTTTCTTTAGCAACAATAATTTCTAGCCTTTTCATTGTTATGTTTTTGAAACGTTTTGATTTATAGTCTGAATTAAATTTTTGAAGATTTTTATCAAGATCTTCACAAAACTTTGAAATATTGGCAGGTGCTTTTTCAAACTCTATCATCCATTGATGAAATCCTGATTTATTTTTGCTAATAAATGATGGTGCAACAGTGTACTCAACTATTCTAGAATTATGTTTTAAAAGTGTTTTATTTAAAGCATTTTCAGCATTTTCTATTATAAGCTCTTCTCCAAATGCGTTTATAAAACTTTTAGTTCTACCTGTAATCTTAATTCTAAAAGGACTTAATGACGTGAATTTAACAGTGTCTCCAATTTTATACCTCCAAAGCCCAGCATTTGTAGAAATTATTATAGCATAATTTGTGTCTAATTTAACTTCAGATAAATTTATTATCTCAGGGTTTTGTTTGTCAAGAACTTCAAATTCAAAGTATATTCCATAATCAAGCATCAGCAGCATATCGTTATGATCATTTCTATCTTGAATGGCAAAAAATCCCTCAGATGCATTGTAAGTTTCATAAAAACGAACATCATTTCCTAAAACAGATTTAAATTGATCTATGTAAGGGTTAAAATTTACGCCCCCATGAAAATATACTTCTAAATTTTTCCAAATTTCTTTAATGTTCGTTTCATTTCTTTCTTCTAAGATTTTATTTAAAAGAATTAGCATCCAAGAAGGTACTCCAGCTAAACTTGTAATATTTTCACTTAGGGTACTATTTATTATAGCTTTTAACTTCTCATCCCATTTGTCCATTAAAGAGATCTCATTATTTGGAGCACTTAGCATCTCAGCCCACATAGGTAAGTTATCAATTAATATTGCAGATAAGTCACCAAAATAATTATTATTGCTCTCGTAAAGTTTTTTACTTCCACCAAGTCTTAATGACTTACCGGAGAATAAATTTGAATTTTCATTATTACTAACATATAAACATAAAACATCTTTACCAGCTTTATAATGACATTCTTCCAAAGATTCTTTACTAACAGGAATAAATTTGCTTTTTGAATTAGTTGTTCCACTGGATTGTGCATACCATTTGATTGGAGAGTTCCAAAAAATATTTGATTCTCCTTTAATAGATCTTTCAATGTACTTAAAAAAGTTCTCATAGTCTGTTAATGGAATTTTTTTAGAAAATAAAGGATAGTTTTTTATTGAACTAAAGCTATATTTATTTCCAAATTCAGTATTTTCTGCATTTTTCAAAAGATTAAGTAAAACTTCGTTTTGAACCTCTAGAGGGTATTTTTTAAATAATTCGATTTGATGCATTCTTTTTTTAAGGAACCAAGTCGTAACAGAATTTAGAAAAGAGAAAGGCATTTTAACTATATTTAATATCTAATAATACAAATAAATTTTTTATAAATGTTTAATGGAGTATTAAATAAAATGAAAACTGAAATTGATGATAATTTGAATTATTTTCTTGAACTTGGAGATGATTTTATTAATTTAAATCAACTTTTAGGCTCGCAAATAAAATTATCATTTAGTGGATATGAATGTTTAAATTGTAAATCTGACTTACAATTATATAGACAAGGACATTGTAAGAAATGTTTTTTTGAATTACCAAGCACAGCAGATTGGATTATGAAACCAGAGCTAAGTAAAGCTCACCTAAATATTGAAGACAGAGATTTAGACTTTGAAAAAAGAGTTCAATTAAAACCCCATATTTTATACTTAGCTTTCTCAAGTAATGTTAAAGTCGGAGTAACTAGAAAATCTCAAGTGCCCTATAGATGGATTGATCAAGGTGCCATACAAGCTATCGAAATTGCGGAATTTCCAAACAGATACCTAGCTGGAATCTCAGAAGTTCAGCTTAAAAATTTTTATGCAGATAAAACGAATTGGAGAGAAATGTTGAAAACAAGTAATTCCAACGTAGATCTTCTATTAGAAAGTAATAAAGCTTTAGAAAAATTACCAAAAGAAGCTCTAGATTCTATTCAAACTAAAAAATATTCAACTTTTAATATTAACTATCCAGTAAATAAATACCCCGAGAAACCTAAAAGCCTTAATTTACCTAAAGAAAAATCTTTTTCAAGTGAATTAGTTGGAGTTAAAGGACAGTATTTAATATTTAGTGATGGAACTGTTTTTAACGTTAGGTCTAATGAAGGTGTTGTTATCGATTTAGAAATTATCAAATCTTAATTTCTTCTCCAATTTTTAAATTAAATTTTTTTCTGAATAAATAAACAAATAGATATAATAGTGGAGTGTCTAAAAATGCTACTAAAATTTTAAAAACTATTCCTGATACAACAAGTCCTAAAAAACTATCCCAACTTAGTACTTCAAAAAGACATAAAAGTGAAATGACAGTAATGGTATCAATTATTTGAGAGCTAAATGTTGAAAAATTATTTCTTAACCATAGCATTTTTCCTTTGGTTAAATTTTTCCAAAAATGATAAATTTTAATATCAATAAATTGAGCGAACAGATATGCTAGCATAGATGCCAAAACTGCTAATCCGGAAAGTGAAAAAACATTAGAAAATGTTTCATCATTAATCGGCGATGATTCTAGCGCAGGCACATAATTAGATATTAAGATTATATTTAATGAAAAAAAAGATGCAAAAATTCCAGCTATTACAACTTGATTAGCTTTTTTTTGACCGTATATTTCAGAAATCAGATCAGTTACTAAAAAAGTTATTGGGTAAGGAAGAATGCCAACAGAAAGTTCAAATAATTTTATACCACCAATAGTCATGTCAAATGGATACCAATAAAAAAATTTTTGAAAAATTAAATTTGATACAACTAAAGAAGTGATAAAAAGAGCAGCTAAATACAAGTATATTTTTTTAGCTAAATTTTGTTTTTGTTCAGACATTTATTTCTAATTAATAATATTTGTATTACTTGAATAAAGATACTTAAATAAAGATTCTTTTTATTTAATTTGCTAAAGTGAATTTAAATAAAGTATATCTTTCATTAGGAAGTAATTTAGGAGATAAAATAAAGAATCTTCAAAGTGCGATAAACTTAATTGATACTAACATTGGTGATGTTTTATCAATTTCAAATGTTTATCAAACAAAATCTGAAGGTTTTAAAGGAGATGATTTTTTTAATTGTTGTATTTGTATTGTCACAAATCTTAGTCCTAATTTCTTATTGGATAAGATATTAGAAATTGAGTTAATTGAGGGAAGAATTAGATCAAGTTCAAATGGATATGAGTCGAGATTAATTGATATCGACATTTTATTATATGAAGACAGGATTATTAATGAAAATAACTTATCAATTCCTCATCCAAGAATGCATCTAAGAAATTTTGTTTTATATCCTCTATCTGAAATTGCAAAGAGTAAAATACATCCAAAATGTAATGATACTATTGGTAAACTCTTAAATAAATTAAAATCTACAGAAATATTAAAATGTGATAAAGAACTGATGTTGCCCGTTTTATCAAAATTACAATTATTTAAAAATATTGTAATTGAAGGAAATATTGGAGTTGGTAAAACATCACTTTCAAAAAGACTTTCTAATGATTTAAACAAAGAATTAATCATTGAGGGTTTTATGGACAACCCTTTTCTTGAAAAATATTATAATAATCCCGAGAGATATGCTTTAAATGTTGAGCTTACTTTTTTAACTGATCGTTGTCGTCAACTTAATAATTTCAATAATCAGATGAATTTTTTTAGTTCAGGAATAATTGCAGATTATGATATTTTTAAATCTCTTGTTTTTGCAGGTGTTTCTCTAAATGAGATTGATTTTAATCTGTTTAGAAATATTTTTTACTTTATGACCAAGGATTTGTTCAAATCTGATTTGGTAATTTATCTAATTCAATCTTCTGATCAACTTTTAAAAAACATTAGCAAAAGGGGAAGAAGTTTTGAAAAATCTATAAGTAGAAATTATTTAGATAAAATAAATACTGCTTATTTAAAGCATATTAAAACTAATTCTGATTTAAATGTCGTTTATATAGATGTGTCTGATTTAGATTTTGTTGAATCTGATCAAGATTATATGAAATTATTATTCAGAATTAAGAATACTTTAACTAAGTCTTTTAAAGAACTCCCATATTAAAATACCTGAGCAAACGGAAACGTTTAATGAGTGTTTTGTACCAAACTGAGGGATTTCAATTACTTCATCAGATAAATTAATTGCATCTTCAGAAACTCCTTTAACTTCATTTCCAAAAATTAAAGCATGTTTTAAGTTCTTGTCTAAACTGAAGGAAGTCAGTTTTTTTGATTTATCAGCCTGTTCAACGCTCCAAATAAAAAATTTATTTTTTTTTAGTTTAAGTAAAAGATCAGAAATATCTTCATGGTATTCCCAATCTACACTTTCAGTTGAGCCTAAAGCGGTTTTATGGATATCCTTATGAGGAGGACATGCAGTAATTCCACACAAATAAATTTTTTCAATCAAAAACGCATCACTTGTTCTAAATACTGATCCAATATTATTTAAACTTCTTATATCGTCAAGAATAATAGTTAGTTTAGTCTTTTCTGATTTTTTAAATTCATCAATATCTTTTCTATTAAGTTCGATGTTTTTTAATTTTCTCATAAATTCATTCTGGTATTTATTAAGATTCTACAAAGTAATAGATTAAAAAATTAATTAATGCTATTTTAGCTTTAATTCATATGGATTTGGAAAAGAAAGTAACACCCTTAATGCGACAATATTATAAAGTAAAGGATAAATACCCTGATGCCTTATTATTATTTAGAGTAGGCGACTTTTATGAAACATTTCATGATGATGCAGTTAAGGCCTCTTCAATTTTAGGAATAATATTAACCAAACGTGGAGCTGGAAGTAACAGCGAAACAAAATTAGCAGGATTTCCACATCATTCACTAAACACATATCTACATAAATTAGTTAAAGCAGGAGAGCGTGTTGCCATATGTGAACAATTAGAAGATCCAAAAAAAACTAAATCTATTGTCAGAAGAGGAGTTACTGAACTAATTACACCTGGAGTTGCTTTAAATGACGGAATTTTAGAACAAAAGTCTAATAATTTTTTAGCATCGGTTTTCAATATTAAAAATCAGTATGGAATATCTTTTTTAGATATATCAACTGGAGAATTATTAATAGCTGAAGGAAATTTAGAATATGTTAAAAATCTTCTATCTAATTACGATGCCAAAGAAATTTTAGTTTGTAAAAAAAATAAATCTGATTTTATAAATGAGTTTGGAAATTACAGCTCTGTATTTTATTTTGACGATTGGGTTTTTAATAAAGACTTTGCTTTAGAAAAAATAAAAAATCATTTTGATGTTTCCGGCTTAAAAGGATTTGGAATCAGTGAAAACAACTTAGGGCTTTTAGCTTGTGGATCTATTTTACATTATTTAGATGAAACGCAGCATAAAAAATTAGAACATATTACTAAAATAAATCAGATAATCGACAGTAGTCATGTCTGGATGGATCAATTTACAGTTGCTAATTTAGAACTGATTTACAGTAACTCAAAAGAGGGAAAATCACTTATTGATATAATTGATTATACATCAAGCCCAATGGGTGCAAGGATGTTAAAAAGATGGCTTATTCATCCTTTACTTGATTTGAAAAAATTAAATTTTAGACATAGTTCAGTTGATGAAATAATAAAAAATAAAGATTTGTTATTTAGTCTTCAAGAAGAATTACGATCACTTTCAGATTTAGAAAGAATAATTGCTAAAGTTGTTACATTTAAAATTTCACCAAGAGAATTAGTTCAATTAAAAGAATCTTTAAATAAAGTCAAATCTATTAAAGATCTCTTGTCAGAAAAGTCCTTAATAAATTTATACAAAATTAATTCTTCTCTTGATTGCTGTGAATCAATAATAAAGTTGTTAGAACAAACTTTGAATAATGAAGCTCCAGTAAATATTAAAAAAGGAAATGTTATAAAAGAAAACTTTAATTCAGAATTAGATGAATTGAGAAGTTTGTCTATTTCAGGAAAAGACTATTTAAACAAAATTTTAGAAAGAGAAAAAAACAATACGGGAATAACATCACTAAAAATAAGTTTTAATAACGTTTTTGGATATTTTATAGAGGTTAGAAACATACATAAAGATAAAGTGCCTGAGGATTGGATTCGTAAACAAACTTTAGTAAATGCTGAAAGATATATAACAAGTGAACTGAAAGATTATGAGGCTAAAATTTTAGGAGCTGAAGAAAAAATTTCAGTTCTAGAATCAAAGCTTTTTGAGGAGCTAATTATTAAATTAATTAAAGATGTAGAGGTAATTCAAAACAATTCTTTTTGGTTAGCTAATTTGGACTGTTTTGTCGGATTTGCAAATTTAGCTTTGAAAGCTAAATATAATAAGCCAACACTGAATAACTCCAAAGATTTAGAAATTACTAAAGGAAGACATCCTGTAATAGAATCACAGCTTTCACAAGACAGTCCCTATGTTCCTAATGATCTAAAACTTTGTGATAAAACTAATCAAATTTTGATGATAACCGGACCAAATATGTCTGGTAAATCAGCAATTTTAAGACAAACTGCACTGATAGTTTTATTAGCTCAAATTGGAAGTTTTGTTCCTGCTGAAAAAGCAAAAATTGGTATTATCGATAAGATTTTTACAAGAGTTGGAGCTAGTGATAATATTTCAGCCGGAGAATCTACCTTTATGGTTGAAATGAATGAATCTGCTTCAATAATTAATAATATTTCAAAAAATAGTTTAGTTCTTTTAGACGAAATTGGAAGAGGAACAAGCACCTATGATGGTATTTCAATTGCCTGGGCAATAGCAGAATTTTTACATGATCATCCTTATAAGCCTAAAACATTATTTGCAACTCATTATCACGAGCTTAATATGATGGCGGATTCCTTTGAAAGAGTTAATAATGTAAATGTTTCTGTCAAGGAAACTAAAAACAGTGTGCTATTTTTAAGAAAACTTGTTCCAGGAGGAAGTGCCCATAGTTTTGGAATTCATGTTGCACAAATGGCAGGAATGCCAAAAGGATTAATTTTGTCGGCAAAGAAAATGTTAAAAAAATTAGAGAAATCTCATAATGTAGGAAATGATATTTCAAGGAACAACGAATCTGAAATGCAGCTAAGTTTTTTTAATTTAGATAACCCTAAACTTGAGGAATTAAAAGAAGATTTAATATCATTAAATATTGATGAATTAACCCCTATTGAGGCATTAATTAAATTAAATGAAATAAAAAGAATTT
>Ga0213861_10000389_pt1 | contig 38241 bp, 26 predicted proteins | sample PICome_4_FD_160110 | JGI IMG/M metagenome (GOLD analysis project Ga0213861, IMG submission 160110) | Coastal seawater microbial communities near Pivers Island, North Carolina, United States - PICO131 | ecosystem: Environmental > Aquatic > Marine > Coastal | place: USA: North Carolina... | reverse complement strand
TTCGGGCATTGCGGTACCCGAATTTCATATTGGTTTAATTGCTTTTGGGATTTTATATTCGCCGATTTCAGCAGTTACAGGGGTTTTTATGAATTATGTATCACGCATTTTTGAGTATCAAGCAGATAATTATGCAAAAGAAACCTACGGTTCCTCTCCTTTAATACGCGCACTTAAGAAACTCTCTAAAAACAGTTTGAGCAACTTAACACCTCATTCTGCATATGTTTTTATGCATTACTCCCACCCAACTTTGTTTGAAAGAATTCAAAATTTAAAAAAAGAATAGTTGTTTATGTAATTTGTTTACCCTAATTTCACTTTGGATTGAAATGCAACCAGAGGTACATGAACTATAGGATCTCCATAGAGGAAGAAAATAAGGAAATTGCAAGTCGGTATAAAGACTTGTTGAAGGGAACTTATGAAGTTTTGTCAAAAAAAGATAAAGACTTAATTCGGCAGGCATTTGAAGTAGCAGTGGAAGCACATTCTGAGCAGCGAAGAAAAACGGGAGAACCCTATATTTATCATCCAATTGCAGTGGCAAAAATTGTTGCTTACGAAATTGGCCTTGGTGCTACATCAATAGCAGCAGCACTTTTACATGATGTGGTAGAAGATACTCATTACACAATTGAAGATATAGAGCAATTGTTTGGAGAAACTATTGCACGTATTGTAAATGGATTGACCAAAATCTCACGATTAAACAAGGAAAAGGACGCTTCCATACAAGCAGAAAATTTCAGAAAAATGCTTCTTACATTGCATGATGATGTTCGTGTTATTTTAATAAAAATTGCGGACAGATTGCACAATATGCAAACGATGGATGCAATGCCTGGGCACAAGCAAATAAAAATTGCTTCTGAAACCTTATACATATATGCACCGCTAGCACATCGATTGGGACTGTATAATATTAAAACAGAGTTAGAGGATTTAGGATTAAAATATACGGAACCCGAAGTATTTAATGACATTACTGCTAAAATAAAAGCGAGTAAACAAGAACAGCAGACCTACATCAATACGTTTTCAGAAACCATTCAAAAAGGATTAAGTAAAGAGCATTTTAATTATGAAATAAAGGGCCGTTTTAAATCCATTTTTTCGATTCGTAGAAAAATGAGAAAACAAAATGTGACTTTTGATGAGGTCTACGATAAATTTGCCATTCGAATAATTTTCGATCCCAATTCTAAGGATGAAAAATTTGAAGCTTGGAAAATTTATTCCATCGTTACCGATTATTTCAAACCCAATCCATCGCGTTTAAGAGATTGGATTTCTCAGCCAAAATCTACAGGATATGAAGCATTACATATTACAGTGGTTGGGCCAGATGCCCAATGGGTTGAAGTACAAATTCGTTCTAAAAGAATGGATGAAATTGCAGAAAAAGGGTATGCGGCGCATTTTAAATACAAACAAGGAAACGTCAATGAAAATGGTCTTGAAGGTTGGCTCAATAAATTGAAAGAAACCCTGGAGAATCAAAGTTTAAATGCAGTTGACTTTGTGGAGGACTTTAAATTGAACTTATACGCAAAGGAAATTTATGTTTTTACGCCGAAAGGGGATTTAAAATCGCTCCCAAAAGGAGCTTCTGCTTTGGATTTTGCCTTTTCAATTCATACGGATGTAGGTTTAAAATGTAGGGGCGCAAAAGTAAATGGAAAATTAGTTCCTTTGAGCTATGAACTTAAAAGTGGAGATCAAATAGAAGTCATTACTACTGCACTCAATAAACCCAATTCTAGGTGGTTGGATTTTGTAATTACTGCGAGAGCGAGAACAAAAATTAAGGCTGCTTTAAAAGATGAAGAGAAAAAAATTGCTGAAGAAGGAAAAGCCATATTGGCTAGGAAATTACGTCACTTAAAAATTTCTTTTAACGAAAAAGTAGTTAACGAATTGGTGACCTTTTTTAAGTTGAGAACAAGCTTCGACTTGTTCTTTAGAATTGGAAATGGCGCTATCGATAACACCCAACTTAAAAGCTTTGTATCGGGAAGAAACAGTGCCATTATTAGTTATTTTAAAAACAAACTAAGAAGATCTCCAAGTTCAGAGGTTGTTGGCGAGGAAGTGGTTACTCACAAATACGATGCACTGGTTTTTGGTAACGATGAAGAAAAACTAGAATATAAATTATCTCCTTGTTGCAATCCAATCCCTGGTGACAATGTTTTTGGATTTATCACCATCAACGATGGCATAAAAGTACATAAGAAAAATTGCCCAAATTCTATTTCGTTGCAGTCGAACTATGCCTATCGGATTATAAAAACAAAATGGATCGATTCAACAAAGCAAGACTTCAAAGTTATTTTGCAAATAAATGGTGTGGATAAAGCCGGAATTGCAAATAATTTAACCCGAATCATATCCAACAATATGGGGGTTTTTATTCACAGTATCAACATTGCTGGAAATGAAGGTTTTTTTGATGGTAAATTATCGCTAAGTGTCAACAATAGCGCACAGCTTAAAAAGCTCATTAACAGCATTCAAAGAATTGAAGGTGTCAAAAAAGTGGCCCGTGTTAATACTTTGTAAATATCATTTATTTAAAACCATTCATTTATTCATAAATTAGATTAAATTTGTTTTTGAAAAAAACAACAAATGGGTAATTCTGAAAATAATCAGGAGGTAGTAAGAAAAGTGTTTGCTTCTTTTTTGGAAGACAACAAGCACAGAAAAACTCCTGAACGTTTTGCAATTCTTCAAGAAATTTATGCTGTAGAAGATCATTTTGATATTGAGTCTTTATACATCAATATGAAAAATAAAAACTACCGAGTAAGTAGAGCCACCCTATACAATACTATTGATTTACTTTTAGATTGTGGACTGGTAAGAAAACATCAGTTTGATGGGCAATCCATGGCGAGGTATGAGAAAAGTTATTTCGATAAAAACCACGACCACTTAATATTTACAGATTCTGGAGAAGTTAAAGAGTTTTGCGACCCAAGAATCCAAGTGATCAAGAAAACAATTGAAGAAGTTTTCAATGTAGACATTCACAATCACTCGCTATATTTTTACGGAACCAAGAAAAAATAACAAACAACAACACATCAATCACACAAATTAAACAACAAAATGGCAGTAGATTTATTACTCGGATTACAATGGGGAGATGAAGGAAAAGGTAAAATCGTAGATGTTTTAACCACCAACTATGATATTATCGCACGTTTTCAAGGAGGTCCTAATGCGGGTCATACATTAATTTTTGACGGAACAAAACATGTTTTGCACACAATACCTTCTGGTATTTTTCACAAAACGGCGTTGAATGTTGTTGGGAATGGTGTGGTCATCGATCCTGTGATTTTCAAAAAAGAACTGGAAAACTTAGACACACATAAAATAGATTATACTTCAAAATTATTAATTTCAAGAAAAGCGCACTTGATCTTACCAACACATCGTTTATTAGATGCGGCTTCAGAAACTTCCAAAGGAAAAGCCAAGATTGGTTCTACACTCAAAGGAATTGGTCCTACATATATGGACAAAACCGGCAGAAACGGAATGCGAGTTGGAGATTTAGAAATGGAGAACTGGAAAGACAAATACCATGCACTTACAGCCAAACATTTGGGAATGTTGGACTATTTCAATATCCAGATCGAATATGATTTAGATGAATTAGAAGCTGAATTTGATAAAGGAATTGAGAAGCTAAAAACATTACAGTTTATAGATAGTGAGGAATTTCTTAACCAAGCCATCAAAGACAAAAAAACAATTTTAGCAGAAGGGGCTCAAGGTTCCTTATTGGATATTGATTTTGGAACCTATCCATTTGTGACCTCTTCAAATACAACCGCAGCTGGCGCATGTACTGGTTTAGGTGTAGCACCCAATAGAATTGGTGAAGTCTTTGGAATTTTCAAAGCCTATACGACTCGAGTGGGGTCAGGACCGTTTCCAACAGAATTATTTGACCAAGATGGTGCTGAAATGGCACGTATTGGACATGAATTTGGTGCAACAACAGGAAGAGCTAGACGTTGTGGATGGTTGGATTTAGTAGCCCTAAAATACGCTGTAGATGTAAATGGTGTAACACAACTAATGATGATGAAAGGCGACGTATTGTCTGGTTTCGAAAATCTAAAAGTATGTACTTCGTACACCTATAAAGGAAAGGAAATTACACATTTACCTTACAATATTGAGCCAGAAAACGTTTCTGTAAATTATACTGAATTTAAAGGCTGGGATGAAGATCTAACAAAAATGACTTCTGCAGAACAATTGCCACAAAATTTACTAGATTACGTTGCGTTTATTGAAAAAGAAACTGGAGTTCCAGTTAAAATCGTGTCTGTTGGACCCGATAGAAAGCAAACCATCATAAGATAGTTTTATCTAAATATTAAGACCGTTGAAATATTCTTTTCATTACTTTTACCTAAAACCAAACGTTTTGAAAAGAATATTTTTTTTATGTCTAACCCTCTTCGCGCTATCAGCAAATGCGCAGAGCAAAAAAATACGGTATAGTGCAAAACTTCAAGATACCGACGAAAAAAAATATCCGGGCGCAACACGATTAATTGGGGACGTTCGAATGCTTCATGAAGGTGCCGTTTTAACCTGTCAGCAAGCCTTATACTACAAAGAGAAAAACTTTTTCAAAGCCATTGGTAATGTCTACCTAAAACAAGGAGACACCATTACACAAACCAGTGATTATGCAGATTATGATGGAAATTCGAAACAAGTACTGTCCTGGGGGAATGTGGTCTTAAAAGACCCAACAATGGTCCTAACATCGGACACACTTCAATTTGACCGCATTCAACAAAAATTATATTATCGAAGTTATGCAACTATTAAGGATGCAACCAATACCTTAAAAAGTAAAAACGGAAATTATTATTTAAACGATAAAAAGTTTACAGCTACAACTCGTGTAAATGTCATCAATCCAGAACACAATTTAGTTTCAACGCATTTGGATTATTATACAAATTCGGGGCTCAGCTACTTTTATGGACCAACTACAATTACCAATTCAACCAACAAAAACAAAATTTATAGTGAACGAGGTTTTTACAATACAAAAACAGACATTTCTCATTTTGTAAAAAATGCAAAACTATTTTTAAAGGAAAGGACCGTTGAAGGAGATAGCTTGTACTATGATAAAAACCGTGGCTTTGCTTCTGCAACCCATAATATTATTGTAAAAGATACTGTAGAGAATTTTTTAACCAAAGGCAATTATGCTGAATTATTTGAACGCAAAGATTCTTTATTTATTGTAGACAAAGCCGTTGCTATTACAATTATAGATAAGGATTCAATGTTTGTTCATGGAGATACTTTGTTGGTTACCGGCAAGCCTGAAGAACGCATTATTCGTACTTTTAATAATGTAAAAATTTTTAAGTCGGACCTACAGGGCAAATGTGATTCTATTCACACAAATCAAGCGACAGGACTCAGCCGAATGTTTAAAAACCCTATTTTATGGGCAGATCAGAATCAAATTACTGGAGATACAATTCATTTAATTACCAATATTGAAACTGAGAAATTAGATTCCATAAAAGTACTAAACAACGCCTTCATCAATTCCAAAGATTCTTTATCAGTTGCAGATTTTAACCAGATTAAAGGAAGAAATATTTTCGGTAAATTTAAAGACAACCGTATTCGAACCCTATTGGTTAAAGGAAATGCAGAATCGGTATATTACAACAGAAACGAATTGGGCGTTTTAGAATCCATCTCAAAAGAAATTTCAAGTAATATTGAATTCACCCTCTTTAACGGTGAAATTGAAACCATCAAATACTTGAAGGCGACAGAAGGAAAAACCTACCCTCCTTCAAAACTTCCCGATCATGTAAAAGAATTAAAAGGTTTTATTTGGCGTGAAGATGAACAACCCAAAAAAATGACAGATATTTTTATCAAAGATGGGGAAAACAAAAAAACAACGAAAGCTACCAAGAAATTGGGACCTATAAGCCCTATGACTTCTCCAAAATTAGATACAACCAAAGAACTGAAAGGACCCATAAGTATTGAGAAACAGGAATGAAAAATGATTTCTTTACATACCAAGCACAAACATCTCCGCACCCACTTGCCATTGAAATTTCGCATGCAAAAGGTTCTTATATTTTTGATACCAAAGGAAAAAAACATTTAGACTTTGTTGCAGGGGTTTCAGCAAACAGCCTAGGACACAATCACCCCAAAGTATCTCAAGCAATTAAAAATCAATTAGACAAGTACGCACATGTAATGGTATACGGGGAGTTTGTTCAAGAAGCATCTGTTGCTTTGTGCAAGATACTTGCTCAAACATTTCCAGATCGTGAAATGTCCGTCTATCTTACCAACTCAGGAACAGAAGCTGCTGAAGGCGCTCTAAAACTTGCTAAAAGGCTTACCAAAAGATCAGAAATTATTTCGGCTACGAATTCCTATCACGGAAATACACAGGGCGCAATGAGTGTTTCTGGTGCAGAAGAACAAAATAGAGCATTCCGACCATTGGTACCTGGGACTCGATTTATTGCGTATAACAATGAAGCAGATTTAGAAAAAATTACTCATAAAACTGCCGCTGTTATTTTAGAAACCATCCAAGGAGGGGCAGGATTTATTTGTCCTACAAATGATTTTCTTAAAAAAGTAAAAGAGCGATGTGATGCCGTTTGTGCCTTGTTAATTCTAGACGAAATACAAACTGGAATTGGTAGAACTGGAAAATTTTGGGGTTTTGAAAACTATCAAGTAACCCCAGATATTGTAATTACAGGTAAAGGCTTAGGAGGTGGAATGCCCATTGGTGCATTTATTGCGCCTTCTAAAATGATGCGTTTACTACAAACCGCACCCAAATTGGGACATATTACTACTTTTGGAGGCCATCCTGTGATTGCAGCTGCAGGTCTTGCAACAGTCAAAGAAATAGTGGCTGGTACTTTGATATCAGATACACTTCAGAAAGAAAAACTTATAAGACATCATCTTCAACATCCTGCGATCAAAGAAATTAGAGGAAAAGGATTGATGTTAGCCGCTATTGTTGACACCCCAGAATTGGCAGCAAAAATTATATTAGCTTGTTTGGAAAAAGGATTGATTCTTTTCTTTCTCCTTTTTGAAAAGTGTGCCATCCGGATGACACCTCCCCTAACGATTTCTGATACGGAAATTATTGAGGCCTGTACACTGTTAAAAAATGTTATTGATGAAGTAACGACGCAGTCATAAACCTTGCAATTACGATCCATTGGCAACTCTAATAGATACAGTCCAAATTATTTTTTGAATATACTAATTCTAAAGAAAAAAAGCTTGAATCGAGAGATTCAAGCTTTCTATACGTTTAAATAAGGGTTTTATTTAATTTACAAGAAGTTTGTGCGAAGGCTTAAAATTCGTTAGATTGATCCCTTTTACAGCAGCTACATATTCTTCTATAGTTGGGGTTCTCCCCAGTATAGTAGACAATACTACTACGGGCGTTGAAGAAAGTAAGGATTCACCTTTTTTCTCTTCAGAATCTTTTACAACTCTTCCTTGGAATAAACGTGTAGATGTTGCCATGACTGTATCACCAGGGGCTGCTTTTTCTTGGTTCCCCATACATAAATTACAACCAGGACGTTCTAAATATAACATGTTTTCATATCCAGTACGAGCAACGGCTTTTGGTGCATTGTCATCAAATTCAAAACCTGAATATTTCTTCAAGATATCCCAATCTCCCTCTGCTTTTAGTTCATCTACAATATTATAGGTAGGAGGAGCTACCACTAAAGGAGCTTCAAAAACTACTCCACCTTTTTGTTCATCAATGTTCTTGAGCATTTGTGCTAATATTTTCATATCGCCTTTATGAACCATACAAGAACCCACAAAACCAAGATCCACCTTTTTGGTTCCTCCATAGAAAGAAAGCGGTCTAATGGTATCGTGTGTATAGCGCTTTGAAACATCGTCGTTATTTACGTCTGGATCTGCAATCATTGGTTCTGAAATAATATCTAAATCAATCACTACTTCTGCAGCATACTTTGCATTTGCATCTGGCGTTAAGGCTGGTTTGTCTCCTGATTTAATTTCTGAGATTCGCTTATCTGCAATGGCAATTAATCCTTTCAAAACTTGAAGATCATTGTCCATCCCTTTTTCGATCATGATCTGAATTCTCGCTTTTGCAATCTCTAAAGATTCTATTAGGGTATTATCTTCAGAAATACAAATGGAAGCTTTCGCTTTCATTTCTGCTGTCCAATCTGTAAATGTAAAGGCTTGATCGGCAGTAAGTGTTCCAATGTGTACTTCAATAATTTTACCTTGGAATACATTGTCGCCACCAAACTGTGTAAGCATTTGAGATTGTGTCGCATGCACTACATCACGAAAATCCATATAAGGTTTCATTTCACCTTTAAAGGTTACTTTAACGGATTCTGGAATGGGCATGGAAGCCTCTCCCGTAGCAAGTGCTAGGGCAACGGTTCCTGAATCTGCTCCAAAGGCAACACCTTTAGACATTCGCGTATGTGAATCTCCACCAATAATAATGGCCCAATCGTCTACAGTTAAATCATTCAATACTTTATGAATAACATCTGTCATAGGTTGGTACTTGTGTTCAGGATCGCGAGCAGTTATCAATCCAAAGTCATTCATAAACTTCATTAGTCTTGGAATGTTTGCCTTCGACTTGTTGTCCCATACCGAAGCAGTATGACAACCAGATTGATAGGCTCCATCTAAAATTGGAGAAATTATGGTTGCCGCCATCATCTCTAATTCTTGAGAAGTCATTAGTCCGGTAGTATCTTGAGAGCCCACAATGTTTACTTCTACACGTACATCCGATCCAGCATGCAATACTTTGCCCGGTGTTGTACCTACAGCATTCTTATTGAATATTTTTTCAACTGCTGTTAGTCCTTGCCCCTCATGAGAAATCTCTTTTGATGTAGCAAACACTGGAGTTACGTTTGTATTTAAAACTTTTGATGCGAATGTTTGTAATTTTTTACCAAATACGATTGCATAGGAGCCTCCCGCTTTGATAAATTCCATTTTTTGTGGCGTTAATGACGCAGAAATATCAATTAATTCCTGATCGCCATTGTATAATTTCTTCTCTTTTGTATTAATGGTAAGTACGGTTCCTGTTGCCACAGAATACGCTTCCTTCAAAATAGGATTGCCTTCCGCATCTCGAATCGTTTTTCCATTTTCATCTTTCTGTTTTACCCAGTTTTTAAGATCAACACCAATCCCACCGGTTACCCCAACTGTTGTCAAGAAAATAGGTGAAATACCATTTGTTCCTGCTATAATTGGAGCAATGTTGATGAAAGGTACATAGGGACTTGCTTTGATACCTGTCCATAATGCCACATTATTAACACCAGACATTCTCGAGGATCCTACTCCCATGGTTCCTTTTTCTGCAATTAGCATTACCCGCTTATCCGGATGTTGTTTTTGCAATGCTAACAATGCATTTTGTTGTTCCTTGTTATGCTCAAACATACATTGACCATGCAATTCACGATCTGATCGAGAGTGCGCATCACCTCCAGGAGAGAGTAAATCGGTAGAAATATCCCCTACACCAACTATGAAGGTTACGACTTCTATTTTTTCTTCTACCTCTGGTAATTTTGTAAAAAACTCTGCTTCTGCATAACTTTCAAGAAGTGCTTTCGCAATTGCATTCCCTTTGTTGTATGCAGCTTCAATGCGTTCCATGTCTGCCTCGTAAAGGAACACTTGGGTTTTAAGTACTTCAGCGGCTTGCGCTGCAATGTCCAAAGTATCTCCTAAGGCGATATCCAATAAAACATTAATTGAAGGTCCCCCTTTCATATGTGCCAGTTGTTCAAAAGCAGCAGTAGGCGTAATTTCTTTTAAAGTTGTTTCACCAAGAATGATCTCCTTTAAAAACTTCGCTTTAACCACAGCGGCACTGGTTGTACCAGGCAAAACATTATAGATAAAGAAATTGAGAGAATCATCTCTATGCTCGTTGTCCAAATCTTTGATTTGTGTAATGATTTCGCTAAGCAATTCAGCACCATCTATTGGCTGTGGACTCAGTCCTTGCTTTTTTCTATCTTCTATTTGCTGAAGGTAATCTTTATAAGTATTCATCTGAAATATTTTAATATTATAAACCCATTAGATGCAAAGAGTCTAAAAAGTTTTATCTGTTTATTATCTAGAAAATTAGTATCGCAAATCTACTATTTTTATGGGTATTTTAAAAAATAATTAATAGATTGCTTTAATTAATAAATAAATAAAAGTTATTTCTATTTTTATTGAAAATAAATGAATAAAAACAACTTTTTAAATATTTTTTTTAGGAATATGGTAAAGAAATAATATTAAAAATAGCAGATCAATAAGCCGAATCCTGTACCTTAAAAAAAGGCTCTTATCATTTATCTAGCTCTAAAATTACTTTTAGAATCTATCTGCCTACCCTTTAGAATCGAGCGAGTAGCTCTCAAGCTCTAATTTACATGGCATTGCATCGCATAGAGTTTACCGGGTTTCACTACAGCCGAACTGTACTTGCTTTCTGTTGCACTGGTCCTCAACTTACGCTGGACGGACGTTATCCGCTATGCTACTCTTTGATGTCCGGACTTTCCTCCATGCCTTTCGCATGGCGATAAGATAGATCTGCTATTCGTAATGTAAATATATGTACAAATTTATTTATAAAAAAACCCACTCATAAATGAGTGGGAAAAATTGCTATGAAAAAGAAAAAGTGTAACTGAATACTCAGCTACATCACAAATATATGTTAAATTGGTTAACCAAAAAAAAAATATTCAATAAAACAGCAATTTCTAAATAAATGTTTATGAAAACATGTCTTTTACTTTTTCAAAAAATGATTTGTCTGATGTATTTGGATTGGGTGCAAAATTATCATCGGTAGACATTTTCTCAAAAAATTGTCTTTGTTCTTTATTCAACTCTTGTGGTGTCCAAACATTAATATGAATTAAGAAGTCTCCGGTTCCATATCTTTCAATGCTAGGCAAACCCTTTCCTTTTAAGCGTAAAATCTTACCGGACTGAGTACCCGATTCAATTTTAATTTTCACCTTACCCTTTACCGTTTCTACCTCTTTGCTTGTTCCTAGGACAGCCTCCGAAAAGTTGATATAGAGATCGTAGTGTATGTTTGTTCCTTCTCTTTTTAATGTAGCATGTGGAATTTCTTCGATTAAAACTAATAAATCCCCTGAAATTGAATTTTTCCCGGGTGCATCATTTCCTTTACCTCCCACTTTTAATTGAACTCCTTCAGTAACACCTTCTGGAATGTTTATCGATACTGTTTCTTCTTCAACCACCAAACCTTGGGCATCTGCACCATTTGGCTTGCTACTAATCATTTCACCTGCACCTGAACAAACAGAACAAGTGACTGCAGTTTGCATTCTACCAAGAATGGTATTGGTAATTCGCATTTGTTGCCCAGAACCGTTACAAGTGGTACATGTCTTATAGCTAACTCCTCCAGCTTGTACCTTTCTGCGCACTTTAACTTTCTTTTCTACACCTTCAGCTATCTCTTCTAAAGTTAGTTTTACGCGAATTCGCAAATTACTTCCTTTAACACGGGCTTGACGTTGGCCTCCTCCGCCAAAACCACCAAAACCGCCACCGCCGCCAAAAATATCTCCAAACTGACTAAAAATGTCATCCATGTTCATTCCTCCACCGCCAAAGCCGCCGCCGCCTTGTGGTCCTTCAAATGCCTGATGACCATACTGATCATAACGTGCCTTTTTGTTTTCGTCACTTAAAACCTCGTAAGCTTCTGCTGCTTTTTTAAAGTTTTCTTCGGCTGATTTATCATCCGGATTTTTATCTGGATGATACTTGATTGCCATTTTTCTGTAACCTTTCTTTATCTCTGCTTGAGTTGCCGATTTAGAAATGCCTAATACGTCGTAAAAATCTTGTTTTGCCATATGCCTTGAGAAATCAATTAACAGTGATAAATAATCATTGGTAATTGTATAATGTTAAATGTTATTTATTTACTGTCCGATCACTACTTTTGGATATCGGATAATTTTTTCTCCTAACTTATATCCTTTTTCTACACAATCAATTACTTTTCCTTTTAAGTCATCGCTTGGTGCTGGAATTTGTGTAATTGCTTCGTGAATCTCAGCATCAAAAACATCTCCTGCATTTGTAGCTATTTTGGACAACCCTTTTTGCTCTAATGTGTTGTAAAATTTTTGATACACCAACAGTATGCCTTTGCTTACTTCTTCGGCTTCTTTGTCTTCTTCAATATGTGACAAAGCACGTTCAAAATCATCTACAACTGGCAGTAAAGATGTCATTACTTCTTGTCCTGCGGTCTTAAAAAGCTCTATGCGCTCTCTAGTTGTTCTCTTTTTATAGTTTTCAAACTCTGCAAAAAGACGTAAAAACTTATCTTTTTCAGCTAAAAGCAATGCTTCTGCTGTTGGAGCCTCTGCTTCAACTTCTTCTACAATCTCCTGATTTTCATCAATTTGCTGTATTTCTTCTGCCGTATTTATTTCTTCTTCTTTTAGATCTTCTTTCTTACTCATTTGTTTGTAATCGTTAAATTATATAGTGTTGTTTTGCAAAAATGTTGCCAACAAAAAAATAGTGTCAAAGTGACACTATTTTTTTCTGTTTAATCCCAACCCAACTTTTAAAATCGAATTGCGTTTTCTTAGTCTTTAATACGCGTTATTTTCGCTCCAATCGACTTCAAACGGGCCTCAATATTTTCATACCCTCTATCAATTTGTTCAATATTATTAATAATTGATGTTCCATTTGCTGAAAGTGCTGCAATCAATAGAGAAATTCCAGCTCTAATATCCGGGGAAGTCATTTTGGTCGCTTTCAACTGACTTTGAAAGTTATGTCCAATAACAGTAGCTCTGTGAGGATCACATAAAATAACTTTTGCTCCCATATCAATTAATTTGTCTACAAAAAACAAACGGCTTTCAAACATCTTTTGATGAATAAGTACGGTTCCTTTAGCTTGCGTTGCTATGACCAAAACAATACTTAACAAATCTGGCGTAAAACCTGGCCATGGTGCGTCTGCAATTGTTAAAATAGAACCATCTATGTAGTTTTGTATTTCGTAAGAACTTTGTTCTGGGATGTAGATATCATCATCTCTCTTTTCTAATTGGATTCCTAATTTTCGGAACACATCTGGAATCTGACCCAAATTTTCCCAACTTACATTTTTAATAGTGAGTGCTGAGCGTGTCATTACGGCTACTCCAATCCAAGAGCCAATCTCGATCATGTCTGGTAAAACGCTATGTTCACAACCTCCCAGAGAAGTTACTCCTTCAATGATTAACAAGTTAGATCCTACCCCTGATATTTTTGCACCCATCGAATTCAGCATTTTACTTAATTGCTGGATATAAGGTTCACAAGCAGCGTTGTAAATTTTAGTTGTTCCCTTGGCCAAAACCGCTGCCATTAAAATATTGGCAGTACCAGTCACAGAGGCTTCGTCTAAGAGCATGTTGGTTCCTTGTAGACTTTCTGCTTCTACACCGTAAAAATATTCTTCTTTATTGTATCTAAATTTTGCACCTAACTTAATAAATCCTTCAAAATGCGTATCTAGTCTTCTTCTTCCAATTTTATCCCCTCCAGGACGTGGAATATATCCTTTTCCAAAACGAGCCAATAGCGGACCTACTAACATGATAGAACCTCTCAAGGAACTTCCATCTCTTTTAAATGCAGCAGATTCTAAGTAAGGTAAGTCAATTTCATCTGCTTGAAAAGCATAAGAACTTCTATTTAGTTTTTCAACTTTAACACCCAATTCTCCTAGAATAAAAATGAGTTTATTAACATCAATAATATCGGGTACATTGTTTACAACGACTCTTTCTGGTGTCAATAAAACAGCACAAAGTATTTGTAATACTTCATTTTTTGCTCCTTGGGGTGTAATGGTCCCACCTAACTTATGTCCTCCTTCTATTTTAAATGATGCCATTGCTGCTTATCTTTTTCTATTTTTGTTCTGATTGTTATGGTGTGTTTTCTTGTAGGTCGTTTTTGAATTGTGTTGCCCCTGAGTATTTCGTTTTCTCAATAAATTTTTACTTTCAGATAGTGCCTCTTTGGTATCTCTTAAATCTAATTTACCATCGGACAAGTCAAACAAGTGTTTGAAAATAACGACATCATCTACTGTGTCTTTGTTCCAATTCAAATAACATTTTTTCATATGATTGGCAATGGTAAAAATCAATGCCTCTTTTTTATCTCCTGCTTCCCAACTTAAAGCAATATCGATCATAGTTTGAATGTTATTTCCGTAATAACGATATCGAGAAGCAGATTTTGGATAAGCCAAAGCTTCAGGCTTTTCTTGCAGTTCTTCTTTTGATGGCTTTGGATAGGGAGATTCTGCATCCAACTGAAAATCGGACATAATGTACAACTGATCCCATAATTTGTGTTTAAAATCTGGGACATCTCGTAAATGAGGTTGTAAATTCCCCATCACATCAACAATTGATTTTGCCATTTTATCGCGCGCTTCTTTGGTTTCTAAAGCCACACAATGGTCCACTAACTTTTGAATGTGTCTGCCGTATTCAGGTATAATCATTAACGGTCTTTCTGAGTTGTATTCTAAATCGAATGTCATTTATTTATTTTTGTGAAGTTCTTATTTATGGTGTATAAGTAAGAAATTGATAATGCGCGTAAATTTTATCTAATCCTTTTATAAGAGCACGTGTAAGATGCAATAATGTCGGATCAACAAAATTGTGTGCAGTGTTTATTAAACGTTGCAAAATAACATTTTATTTTTAGTTTTTTAACTGATTTTAAAAGAAATCTACAAACTCTTTTAACCGATAATTTTCAACTTCACAAAACGTAATAAAAGGTTTTTCTTACCCGCAGTACCAAACTGAATCATCGCTTTTTTATCGGGTCCTTTTCCTTCTAATGAAATGACTTCTCCACGTCCAAACCGTTCGTGTTCAATAATATTTCCAACTGTAATATCATTGTCAAAAAGGTTTGCTCCGGAAGCTGTTTGTGATACTTTCTTTAAGTTTTTTGGAAGAATAATTTCTTTCTTTTTTGCCAAATCGCGTTCTATTTTCTTTCGCTGAATTGGTTTTTGAAATCGAATTCCTTTGGGGGCATCCTCAAACAAACTTTTGTCTACAAATCGATTGATCGAAGGTGCGATTGTTTTAGGAGTGATAAAATGCAAATACTGGTCCTCTATTTCTTCTAAAAATCGGCTCGGCTCAGCATCTACTAATTTTCCCCAGCGATACCGTGTTTGCGCATAACTTAAATAGGCTACTTTTTCTGCTCTCGTAATTGCCACATAGAACAACCTGCGCTCTTCTTCCAATTCACTTCGCGTATTCATACTCATGGCCGATGGAAACAAATTTTCCTCCAAACCTACTACATATACATGCGAATATTCCAACCCTTTGGATTGGTGTATGGTCATTAAGGATATGCTTGGCTTGTCATCCTTTTTTTTAGAATCAAAATCTGTAGCCAAGGCAACATCCTCTAGGAAGGAAGTCAGCGAAGCATCTTCTCCTTGTTCAATTTTGTCAGTAATAAAATCTTTAATTCCGTTTAATAATTCTTGAACATTCTCTACTTTACTTACCGACTCTGGTGTACCGTCTTTTTCCAAATCTTTGATTAATAGGGTTTCTTTTACAACGGTTTCGGCAATTTCAAAAGCATTTTTGGTTTGCGATTCGATTTGCAAACGCAACATCATGTTCATGAAATTATTCAATTTATTTTTGGTCCCAGCATTGATTTTTAAATCGATTTTATCGATGTATTTTAAAACATCAAAAATGGATTTTTTATAGTGATTTGCTGCAATTGTCAATCGATCTATGGTTGTTGCACCTATTCCTCGTGCTGGGTAATTGATAATTCTTTTTAAGGCTTCTTCATCATTTGGATTGACGAGTATTCGCAAATAAGACAGAATGTCTTTGATTTCTTTTCTTTGGTAAAATGAAATCCCTCCATATATTTTGTAGTCTATCCCTTTTTTACGCAAGGCATCTTCTATTGCTCTGGACTGAGAATTGGTTCTGTACAAAACGGCAAATTGATCGTTTTGCATTTGCAAATTCATCTTTGCATCCCAAATAGATTGTGCCACAAATCGTCCTTCTTCTCCATCGGAAATTGTACGCATTACTTGTACAAGCTCTCCAGCATCATTACGAGTCCAAACTTCTTTATCTAATTTGGTTTTATTTTTTTCAATTACAGAATTAGCAGCATTTACAATGTTGCTAGTCGACCTGTAATTTTGTTCTAATTTAAAGGTTTTTACTTCGGGATAATCTTTTTGAAAGTTTAAAATATTTTGAATGTTTGCTCCTCGAAAACTATAAATACTTTGCGAATCATCGCCAACCACACAAATGTTTTGAAAACGATCTGCCAATGCTTTTACAATTAAATATTGAGAGTGATTGGTATCTTGGTACTCATCCACCATAATGTACTTAAAACGACTTTGGTATTTTGCCAAAGATTCTGGAAAACGTGCCAACAATTCATTGGTTCTTAAGAGTAAATCGTCAAAATCCATCGCACCTGCTTTGAAACACCGATCTACGTACTCTTTATAAATCTCCCCTACTTTGGGTCTGCTAGCATGCAAATCTGCTTCCTGCAAGTCGGCATTATTGTAATAGGCCCGCACCGTAATTAAGCTGTTTTTGAAAGAAGAAATTCTATTTAAAATCTGTTTGGATTTGTAGCGCTCTTTGTCCAAACCCATTTCTTTTATAATGGCACCAATCAAACGCACAGAATCTTGTGAGTCGTAAATGGTAAAATTGGAGGGAAAACCCAACTTATCTGCTTCGGAACGTAAAATTCTTGCAAAAACAGAGTGAAAAGTACCCATCCATAAATTTTTTGCTTCGGTACTTCCTACGACCGACGCTATTCGCTCTTTCATCTCTCTAGCCGCCTTGTTTGTAAAGGTAAGCGACAAAATATTAAAAGAATCCACTCCTTGCTTCATTAAATGTGCAATTCGATAGGTCAACACACGAGTTTTACCGGACCCCGCACCAGCAATAATAATCATGGGACCGTCCTTTTGCAAGACCGCTTGTTTTTGTGCTTCGTTTAAGGAATCTAAGTACGTATTCAATCGTTTTATTTTTGAAGAATTTAAATCGTGAATTTAAGAATTCTTTGGGTCTAATAGGATGCGAATTACTTTTTTTATTCACAAATTTTCACAAAGTGATGCTTCACCTTACAACTCATAAATTACAAAATTCGTCTTAAAACCCGATAATGCTAAAATTCGTCTTAAAACCCGATAAATTTGGGGAATTGAAGCAAAAAAGGTATATTTACATAAATTATTCATTGTATGACGAGTGTAATTACGGGCGATATTATTAATTCTAGAAATGTTTCTAACCAAGTTTGGTTGCAAACTTTGAAAACTATTTTTAACGAGGTCAATCCGGGAGAAATTTACAGAGGAGATAGTTTTCAACTGGAGGTTAAAAATGCGGTAAATTCTCTATTTATAGCCATTTTAATAAAAGCGCGTTTAAAGAAAATAAAAGATATCGACGTAAGAATGTCGATTGGAATTGGTGCGAGAGGTTTCGATTCAAATATCGTAAGAGAGGCCAATGGAGAGGCTTTTATTAACTCTGGTTTTGCATTTGACAAGCTTCTTAAAAAACAGAATTTGGCCATAAAAACGCCATGGGATGAAATTGATGCGGAAGTTAATATTGGTTTGGGATTGGGATTGTTGATCATGGATAACTGGACACAAAATTCTGCCGAAATTGTAAAACTAACCTTAGAAAACAAGCACATTACTCAAAAAGAAATCGCCAAAAAGTTAAGCATTTCTCAGAGCAGCGCAAGTGAACGAAGAAAACGAGCAGGTTTGGATGAAATCATGAAGTTTGAAAAACGCTTTAGAAAAATAATTGATCAAAAAATCACCAAATAATGTTTTTATTTCTAAAATTTTTATTGGCACATATTTTAGGTGATTTTGTTTTTCAACCCACTAATTGGGTTATAAATAAAGAGGAAAAAAAAATAAAGGCTCCAAAGCTATACCTTCATATTTTAGTACATGCCCTTCTTTTACTGTTGGTAATTCAATTTCAGCTAAAGGAATATTGGCTAGGTATAGTACTCATTGTTACATCTCATTATGTCTTTGATGTCCTAAAAATAACGTATCAAAAGAAAAAAACAAAACGAACTTGGTTTGTCATTGATCAAATACTACATCTTTTTGTATTGATAGTCGCAGCAACAATATATACCGAATTCAATTATTTAGCAATCCACTATTACAATGATAAATACGTGTTGCTACTACTTGCATTTCTTCTACTTACCAAGGTTTCATCTATAATTATAAAGCAATTTATTACACAGTGGCAGCCTGAAAACAAAAACGAAAATGATGCCTCTTTGGCAAAGGCTGGCCGCTATATTGGTATTTTAGAACGCTTATTTGTCTTTGTTTTTGTTGTAACAAATCATTGGGAAGCCATTGGTTTTTTAATAGCGGCCAAATCGGTCTTTCGTTTTGGTGATTTAACTTCGTCTAAAGACAGAAAATTAACGGAATATATTTTAATTGGAACTTTGTTAAGTTTTGGATTGGCAATATTAATAGGAATCCTATATTCGTATGCAGTAATAAGGTTATAAGTATGGAAGATAAAATAATTGAAAGTATTGGGTACTTATTGCCCGCAGTAGTCACGGGTTGTATTGCCTATTATATGTTCAACCGGTTTGTAAATAAAACCGACGGCAATACTAGAGCTACCCTAATGGCCAAAAAAAACAAAGAGGTATTGGCAATAAAACTACAGGCTTATGAGCGTATGCTTTTGTTCTCGGATCGAATGAATCCGGTAAAGATATTGGTGCGCATCCCTCCAATTTCAGAAAGTACGCAGGATTATCTACAACTTTTAATGAGCAATATCGAACAAGAATTTGAACACAATCTGGTGCAACAAATGTATGTATCTACAGATGCATGGACTGCTGTGGTAGGCGCAAAGAATGCCGTTTTAAAAAAATTGAAACAGGTAGCAGAAACTGCGATTAACGCCAATGCATTACGAGAAACTGTTTTGATTGACTATTCAACTTCAATATCGCCCTCTGAAACTGCGATTGCCATTCTAAAAAATGATGTCAAAAAATTATTAAAATAGCATGAGTTACTGGAAATTATTTCCCATTCAATAGGTATCAAATTAATTTAACGAATTGATATTTTGTTGTCAATAAATAAAATGGGAAATATTCCGAATATATGATTTGTTTATAGGGGTATTTAGCAACAAAACAACACTATCCCCTATAACAAAGCAATAAAAAAGTTCCTCGTTTTAGAATTGCAAACGCAGCCCAATATTATAATTTCTCCCGCGGGTGGTGTATCCTGCAATTTCTTGAAAGTCCTCATTAAACAGATTGGTCACACTTCCGTAAAATGTAACGGTATCCTCAAGCAATTGATGATGTACAAAAAAATCGACCAACTGATACGAGGGCAATGCGACGTTTCCAAAATCTTTGGTAGCATCAACAAATCGATAACTTAAAGATGTAAAGGTATCCGTTAATAAATGATAGTCTGCTTTTACAAAAAATTTGTTTTGAGGGATTTTAAGCAACAAACTTTCATCTCTATCGATAAAGGTATAGTTGGCAGACAGCTGCATTTTATCAGAAGCCTTAAAAGTGATTTCAGTTTCAACTCCTTTTGCAGAAAAAGTTCCAAAATCGTTAATTGTTTGATAGCTAATTGGATCATATCCAATTTTATTGGTTTCTTCACGATGGAAATAAGTAGCATTCAATACCAGTTTTTTGGAGAAAAGCAGTTCAAACCCTCCTTCTATGGTTACATCCTCTTCTGGTAATAGCGCATCTATTGAAGGAAGTTTTGTGAAAATTTCCGAAAGTGTTGGGGTTACAAATGCCGTGCTGTAGGAAGCAAAAATCTTTGCATCGCTATCTAAAAAGCGAAAGTTATAAGATGGGTTGACATTGAATACAACGTTTTGATTGTATTCACTATGAATGTTCAAACGAGTACCTGCATTCAAATGAAATCCAACGTTACTGTTGTAATTAAACGACACATACGGATCGTAAAAATGTTGCTTTCCGCTTCCTTTTTCAATAGCACTGTACGCGGTTTGTTGCAGCATGTCTTGAGATTGCGCTGTAAAACCTACTAAAAATGAATATTTGCTATTGATCTTGTAATTATTAAACACATCTAATCCATAGACTTCACCCTTAAAATAATCTTCAGAAGGGGTTTCATTTCTTTGAATTCCTGTAAAAAAAGTTCTCACTTTCAACATTCCTTTGGCGTATTTATAATCAGCATGCACTCCAAATCTTTTTTGAACACTTTTCAGCCTATTGTCTCTATCTGCAGGAGTCGCTTCGTAAGTTACCGGATCATAATCGGTCCCATCAAAATCAGTAAAAAATTGGTTATAGCTAGAATTAACGCCTATTTTTAGTTGGTTATTTATATGAAAATTTAAGTTCAGTAATACATTTTTACGGGTAAATGCATCCTCCTCAAAAAGGGTGTTGGTAGTGCTTTCAGCAGCAGACAAGCCGTTAGAACTATTCGCGCTTAAAGCTAGCAAATAATCTACATTCTTTAACGTTCCATTCATGTTCAGACTTGTCATATAAGTATCTCCCGCAAAACGTGTGTCTTCAGAAGAAGTATTTGTACCTATAGAAGAAGTAAAAGTGGCAGCAAACTCTTTTTTAGAAGCCTTTTTTAAGAGGATATTTATCACACCAGTGGCAGCTCCTGTACCGTACAATGTAGAGGAAGCACCTTTTAAAACTTCAATACGCTCAATCTGATTGATATCTATCTGGCGTAAGTCAAAATCGCCATTAAATGAGGAGGGATCATTCACAGCAACGCCATTGATTAAAATGGCAACTTGTCGATTTCTACCTCCTCGAATGTAGTAGCCTAAATTCTGTCCTTTGGTGCTGAAATTTCCATTAATTTCTACCCCAGGAATCTCATTAAGTAAATCTGAAATAGTCTTTCCAGCGTTGTTTTTAATTGTTTCTTGGGTAATAGTGTAAATAATTTTACCAACATTTTTGGTGTTGGTTTCAAACTTGGTAGCTGTAACAACCACTTCCTCTAAAAATTCTACTTTTTCTTTTTTTTCTTCTTGTGCAAAAAGGGTTGTGCTAACAAAACTACATGCCAAAGCACCTACAAATAAAACTTGTTTTTTCATTTTTTTGATTTAATTGAAACAATAAATCAGGTAAATTTCGTGTACGAAAATAGATTTGGCACATAAACTTTTATCCCGAAAGTTTTTAACTCATGATGATGGGCAGGTCTCCTGACTTGTTTTCATGTTACGTAGCCTTCCCAATTATACATCAGTGGCAAAAGTTGCAGTAACATCCTTTTAAGGGGCCACACACTAAAATGAATTTAGTACTAGGTGCAGCATAAACTTACAGTTGCGGGAACAGTTCTGGATTTTAACCAGATTCCCTTTTAATTTGATATCCAACGAACGTGATATCAAAACCTAAAATCACTGCGAAACTAATATAAAAATTGCTAATACAAAATTGTTTTGTAATCTTGTTGCATAATTTACCTTCAATGAAACTTAATTCTTTAAAAATTATACCTATTGCAGCACTTCTAGCAGTTGTTTGTTGTAAAAAAGAAGCACTACCAGAAGCACCCCTAAAAACAACTTCGAAAATTATACATGCCAAAGGTTTTGAGATCGTTGAAAAAAAAGGCTACAAAAATCTGATTGTAAAAGCGCCATATCTGCAGGCTAAACAGGCTACTAGCTACCACCTTTATAAAAGAATACCCCGTAATACATCGAATGTTTCTCCCCTTCAGGCAATTCAAGTACCCGTCAAAAATATAGTAGTAACATCTACCACGCACATTCCAATGGTGGAGCTATTACAATCAGAAAATACCTTAGTTGGTTTTCCAAATGGACAGTATATTTCATCAGAGCGAACAAGAAAATTGTTGGATGCAGGAAAAATCACTGAAGTTGGGAAGGAGAATTCTTTGAACACCGAAATTTTATTGGATTTACATCCCGACCTCGTTGTTGGATTCAGTGTTACGTCTGCTGACAAAAGTTTAACAACACTGCAAAAAGCAGGAATTAACGTCATTTATAACGGGGATTGGCTCGAAGAAACTCCCTTAGGAAGAGCAGAATGGATTAAGTTTTTTGGCGTATTGTTGGACAAAGAAAAGCAAGCTGACAGTATTTTTAAAGCGATTGAAACCAACTATAAAAATGCTAAGAAAAAGGCGTTGCAAAGCTTCCGAAAAGCAACGGTTGTATCGGGTGCAATTATGAGTAAGGATATCTGGAATTTACCGGCAGGAGAAAGTTATGTTGCGCAATTTTTAAAAGACGCAAATCTTTCTTATTTGTGGCAAGATACGAAAGGTAAAGGAAGTCTTTCTTTGAGTTTTGAAAGTGTTTTTGACAAGGGCGCAAATGCAGAATTTTGGATAGCTCCTGGCTACTTCACTTCGAAAAAACAACTTTTAGAGAGCAATGCATTGTATGCAAAATTCAAAGCATTTCAAGACGACCAAATCTATACACCAACCACAAAAAAAGGAAAATCGGGCGGTGTTCTTTATTATGAATTAGCAACAACTAGACCAGATTTAGTGCTTAAAGACCTCATTAAAATTACAAATCCAGCATTGTTACCCAATTATGAATTGGTCTTTTTTGAAAAAATGAAATAACTTTCATTTCTAAAAAAGAGATTGCTGGGTATCATCGTTGGTATTTTCTTTCTTCTTTTGAATTGCTTTTTTCAACAGGGCTTCCTTTTTAGTTTCTTTATTTAGAAGTTCTGACTCAGAAGAGTTTTCTATTGTAGGCACGTCCATGGGCAAGGTTTCTTCAATAACCTGGGGTGCTATCACTTCTATTGCGTCTGATGAGGGTGGTTCTGGTGCTACAAAGGGCAGCGGTTCCAACAAATTCACCTGCTTTATTTTATTGGTGGTCAATTGATTTCCTTGAGCTTTTATTCCTTTGACCGCGATAAAAGTTTCAAAATTGATGGTTTGATTTTCAAGATTTCTTTTGGAGTAGACAATTTCTGCCATTGGGCGGTAATCTGTTGCCACAATTTCTAATTGTGATTTTGGATGGTTTGCAAAAAGAATTTCTTCTTTTTCAGTAGTTTCTATAAGGAAACGTTTAATGTAGTAACGTTCTTTCTCTCCATCAAAATAAAGCAAGGAAATGGGTTTGTCTGGATTCCATTTTTCCAAAACAATCATATCATTTTCAAAGTGCATGGCCAGATCTGGTTTTACCGCTTTTGCCTTTCCACTTTGTGTAATAATGAGCAACTTATCTTCTGCTTTAAACTCTCCTAAAAGATCTCCTCTATCGTCTACATTCAAACGTTGTACTGCTTCATCAAACCAGATCTTACGTGGTTTTAAAGTAGATACTCCTGCAGATTTAAATTCGATGGACTTAATGGTGTATTTGGTTATAGTGTTTCCTCTTACCGCCCTACCTTTCACGCTCAGGTCTGCAAAATCAAGATCCCATTTGAGTTTCTTAACACTTCCAACAGCACGTAAATTTACAGTAACTACTTCTGCCTCTCCATTTGGATTTGCCGAAAAATACAATACTTTAGAACCTTTATTCCCATTGGTTAAATCATACTCTTTGTCTCGGGTAACTGAAGTCACATTAAAACGCTTCATGTAGGAAGGGCCTTTTGTTCCATCTCGATACATAAAATTGTAAACCGTTCGTTTGTCTTTCTTTTTAAAAATGGCAACATGAATAATGTCTTTACCAATAAAGATTTTAGCATCTATTTTGGTGACCATCATTTTACCGTCTTTTCTAAAAACAATCACATCATCAATGTCCGAACAATCTGTTACAAATTCATCTCTCTTGAGAGAAGTTCCAATAAAGCCTTCTTCTCTGTTCACATAAAGCTTGGCATTATTCATGGCTACCTTTGAGGCAACAATATCATCAAAAATTCGAATATCAGTTTTGCGTTCTTTGCCTTTTCCATAAGCCGCTTTTAAACGCTTAAAGTAATCAATTGCAAATTCAATTAAATTGGCTAAATGTCCTTTAACTTCTGTAATCTTATCTTCCAAGCCTTGTATGAATTGCTTGGCTTTATCAATATCAAATTTTGATATTTTCTTGATTCTAATTTCAGTCAAACGAACAATATCTTCTTGAGTGACTGCCCGGATTAAATGTTTTATATGTGGTTTTAATCCTGCATCAATAGCTTGGATAACACCTTCCCAAGTTTCTTGTTCTTCAATATCTCGATAGATTCTATTTTCTATGAAAATACGCTCCAAAGAAGAAAAATGCCATTGTTCCTCCAATTCGTTCAATTGAATTTCCAATTCCTTTTTCAACAAGTCTACTGTTAAATCTGTAGAATGCTTTAGCATTTCGCTAACGCCTAAAAAGACAGGTTTATTATCTTCAATAGTACAACACAAAGGTGAAATAGAATTTTCACAATTGGTAAAAGCATACAGCGCATCTATGGTTTTATCTGGCGAAACATTTGGCGGTAGATGTACTACGATTTCTACTGCTGCTGCTGTATTGTCTTCAATTTTTTTAATCTTTATTTTTCCTTTTTCATTGGCTTTGATAATGCTATCAATTAAAGAGCTGGTGGTGGTTCCAAAAGGAATTTCACTTATAACCAATGTCTTCTTGTCTAATTGAGCAATTTTTGCCCGAACCCGAACTTTACCGCCTCGTTTTCCATCATTATAGTTGGTGAAATCTGCAATTCCACCCGTTAAAAAATCGGGTAAAATGGTAAAACTTCTTCCCTTTAAGTATTTGATGGAAGCATCAATCAATTCATTAAAATTATGGGGGAGAATTTTAGTAGATAAGCCCACTGCAATACCTTCTGCTCCTTGTGCCAGCAATAGTGGAAACTTTACAGGCAGGTCTATGGGTTCTTTTCTTCTCCCGTCATAAGACATTTTCCAATCGGTTGTTTTTGGATTGAAAACAACTTCTAAAGCAAATTTTGACAAACGGGCTTCGATATACCGAGAAGCTGCAGCACGGTCTCCAGTAAGAATATTCCCCCAGTTTCCTTGCATATCAATGAGCAATTCTTTTTGACCAATCTGTACCATCGCATCGGCAATAGAAGCATCTCCGTGAGGGTGATACTGCATGGTATGCCCAACTATATTCGCTACTTTGTTGTAGCGTCCATCGTCCAGGTCTTTCATGGAATGCATAATTCTTCGCTGTACTGGCTTTAAACCATCTTCCAGGGATGGTACTGCTCTTTCTAAAATTACGTAGGAAGCATAATCTAAAAACCACTCCTTGTACATTCCAGTTACTTTGGTAATGGTTTCAACAGGTTCACTCTGATGCGCTAACGCTTCAGATTGATCTTTCAATTCTTCTTCGTGTTCGTTGTCGTTTATTTCTTCGCTCATATGCTACACTTCGTCTTCTATGGTATCCAACTCTACTTTTAAATTCTCGATGATAAATTTCTGCCTATCTGGGGTATTTTTCCCCATGTAGAATTGCAACATTTCTTCGATAGACATTTCTTTGTCTAACATTACAGGATCCAAACGGATATCATCTCCTATAAAATGAACAAATTCATTCGGTGAAATTTCTCCCAATCCTTTAAATCGAGTGATCTCTGGCTTTCCTCTTAATTTTTCGATCGCCATCCGTTTTTCATCTTCTGAATAACAATAATGCGTTTCTTTCTTATTTCGAACTCGAAACAAAGGGGTTTCTAAAATGTACAAGTGACCTTCTTTTATCAACTCTGGAAAAAATTGTAAGAAAAAAGTAATTAATAACAATCGAATGTGCATCCCATCTACATCAGCATCCGTAGCAATCACAATGTTGTTATAACGCAATCCTTCTAAACCATCTTCAATATTTAATGCGGCTTGTAATAAATTAAACTCTTCATTTTCATATACAATTTTCTTAGTCAATCCATAGGAGTTTAAGGGTTTCCCTTTGAGACTAAAAACGGCCTGTGTATTTACATTTCTCGATTTGGTAATGGAGCCAGAGGCAGAATCTCCTTCGGTAATAAACAAAGTAGATTCTAGATAATTTTGTTTCTTAACATCTCCCAAATGGATTCTACAGTCTCGCAACTTCTTATTGTGTAAACTCGATTTCTTGGCTCTATCTCTTGCAAGTTTTCGAATTCCTGAAAGTTCTTTTCGTTCTTTTTCTGCTTGAATTATTTTCTTTTGTAATTGCTCGGCAACCTCCACATTTTTGTGAAGGTAATTGTCAAGCTGTGTTTTTACAAAGTCGTTAATATACGTTCTTACTGTGGATAAATCTCCCCCCATTTCGGTAGATCCAAGCTTTGTTTTGGTCTGGCTCTCAAAAACAGGTTCCATCACTTTAATGGCAATGGCAGAAATAATTGATTTTCGCACATCGGAAGCTTCAAAGTTTTTCCCATAAAATTCACGAACGGTTTTTACAATGGCTTCTCTAAATGCAGATTGATGCGTGCCCCCTTGGGTGGTATATTGTCCATTAACAAAGGAATGGTATTCTTCTGAATATTGGGTTTTACTGTGGGTAATAGCAACTTCAATATCATTCCCTTTTAGATGAATGATAGGGTACAACATATCTGCTTGATTGTTATTATCTTCCAGTAAATCTTTCAGTCCATTTTCTGAAAAGAATTTCTCTCCGTTAAAGATAATGGTCAATCCTGGATTTAGATACACATAGTACTTTAGCATTTTTGCTACGTACTCATTTCGGTATTTATAATTTTTAAAAATCGCTTCATCTGGAATAAAAGAAACCTTGGTTCCTTTTCTACGAGAGGTTTCTTCTAAAAACTCCTGGTTTGTCAGCGTCCCTTTACTAAACTCTGCAGATGCGGATTTACCTTCTCTGGAAGATTCTACTCTAAAAAAAGATGACAATGCATTGACTGCTTTGGTTCCTACACCGTTTAAACCTACCGATTTTTTAAAAGCTTTTGAATCGTATTTCCCTCCAGTATTCATTTTAGAAACTACGTCTACAACTTTTCCCAATGGAATTCCTCGACCATAGTCACGCACAGTTACTTTACTCCCTTGAATAGAAATTTCAATTGTTTTCCCAGCACCCATGACATATTCATCTATGGAGTTGTCTAAAACTTCTTTGACCAAAATATAGATCCCATCATCTGCAGAAGAACCATCACCCAACTTACCAATGTACATTCCGGGGCGCATTCTTATATGTTCTTTCCAATCTAATGATCGAATATTATCTTCTGTATATTTGGATTCTTGACTCATAAAATAGCGTACTACAATTAACTGTGAAGTGATAGCTAAAATAGGATTTAACACAGAAAAATAAAACGGCTTTTTTAATTAGTTATCAACAGGATTTCAACGAAAATTCCACTGTATAATCTACACTTTTCAAAAAAGAGAAATAAGCATTTAGTAACTAAAAAAGCAACTCGCTAGCAATTCATTTTGAATGTAAAAATCACAAAAAAAAACAATTTGTTTTATTTTTAAACAAATACTGCTACCGCTTGTAATTTGGCTAATTTTGTGAAAAATAAAAAACAAACATTCGTGGAAAGAACACAACTATTGGCATTGGCAAACAAATACGGAAGCCCATTATATGTCTATGATACCGATAAAATTGAATCGCAATACAACCGATTAACCAGTGCGTTTAGTGGTGTAAAAAACTTAAAATTGAACTATGCTGTAAAAGCACTTTCCAATATCAACATTTTAAAGTTTTTCAAAAATATTGGTGCTGGTCTCGATACAGTTTCAATTCAGGAAGTACAATTGGGATTGACTACTGGCATAGCTCCAAAAAAAATTATTTTTACACCCAATGGTGTATCGCTAAAGGAAATTGAAGAAGTAGCGAAATTAGGAGTACAAATTAATATTGACAACCTGTCTATTCTAGAATTATTTGGCCAAAAACATCCCGAAATTCCAGTATGTATCCGTATTAATCCACACATTATGGCGGGCGGAAATTCTAAAATTTCTGTCGGACATATTGATTCTAAATTTGGAATTTCTATCCACCAAGTACCCCACATCAAACGTGTTGTAGAAAACACTGGAATGAACATCAATGGAATTCACATGCACACAGGATCTGATATTTTAGATATCGATACTTTTTTGCGTGCAACAGAAATTTTATTTGATGTTGCTAAACAGTTTGACAATATCGATTTTATTGATTTTGGAAGTGGCTTTAAAGTACCCTATAAGGAAGGAGATATTTCTACAGATATCGAACAATTAGGATTGCAATTGTCGGAACGATTTAATGCCTTTTGTGAAGAATATGGCAAAGAAATTACCCTCATGTTTGAACCAGGTAAATTTTTAGTTTCTGAAGCAGGCGTATTTTTAGCAAAAGTAAATGTTGTTAAACAAACCACCTCTACTGTTTTTGCACATGTAGATTCTGGCTTCAATCACTTGGTAAGACCTATGATGTATGACTCTTATCATCAAATTACCAATATTTCTAACCCAGAGGGAAGAGATCGATATTATTCTGTGGTTGGATATATTTGTGAAACTGATACCTTTGGATCTAATAGGCGCATCGCAGAAATCTCTGAAGAAGATGTCTTATGTTTCCACAACGCGGGTGCCTATTGTTTCTCCATGGCGTCCAATTACAATTCCCGTTATTTGCCTGCAGAGGTTATGGTACACCAGGGAAAAGATTATTTAATCAGAAAAAGACAAACCATTAAAGACATTTTGCACAACCAAGAAATCATAGAACTGTCTTAAAAAAAAAAATACATTACAATTTTATCCACTTTTAAATGGAAGCATCTCTTCTTTTTTCTAGTGGATTTTTTATACATTTATACAAGTTATAAAAATAATAAGATACCATGAAGATTTTAGGAATAGGAAGTAATTATGTAACGGATTTAAAAGACATACCAGAAAAAAAGAAAGGAAAAAAATTTATTTTCTCCAAACCAACTTCGAGTTTAGCAGTTAATTGCGATGTTGTCTATCCTTCCCAAATTACAAAGGAATTAATTTACGAAGTAGAATTGGTTATTAAAATAGGAAAAGAAGGAAAAAATATTTCTAGAGAAACAGCCACTTCTCATATTTCTGAAATTGCAATTGGAATCGACTATACGGCTACAGACATCCTTAAGAAAGCTCGAGAAACAAAACATCCTTGGGAATTTGCAAAAGGCTTTGACGGAGCCGCTCCAATATCAAGCTTTAAATCCATTGCTGAATACCCTAATTTAGCAGATATTGATTTTGATTTAAAAATTAATGGTGAAGAAAGACAAAAAAGTAACACCGCTTTTATGATTCATGATTTTGCTGACATCATTGTTTTTATATCTGAATACATGACGCTTCAACCTGGAGATTTAATCTTTACAGGAACCCCTGCGCTAGGAAAAGGAGAAATTTTTAAAGGTGACCGACTCCAATGTGCAGTCAATGGGGAATTGATGTTGGATTTTAAAATGATTTAATTTATATTTTAATGAAAATCAAGCACGCTTCCCTTGAAAACTTGCCTGAAATAATGACAATTATCAAAGATGCTAAAGAACTTTTAGCAGTGTTAAAAATTGATCAATGGCAAAATGGATATCCAAATGCTGCTCAAGTTGAAACGGATATTTTAAAAGGAGAAAGTTACGTGGTATTGAATGATGAAAATCAAGTGATCGCTACTTCAATGTTTACAACAAACAAAGAACCCAGCTATCAAATAATTGAAAAAGGTTCATGGAAAGTTGACGCATCAAAAAAATACGGAGTTATCCACCGAATGGCTATCAAAAAAGAATACCGAAAACAGGGTTTAGCAACATTACTATTTGATGAATTTCATCAACAACTAAAAAGCAAAAACATTCAAAGCTTAAAAATTGACACCCACGAAGAAAATCTTGGAATGCAAGCACTCATTAAAAAAATAGGGTATCAATACTGTGGGATAATTTACACGAATTACGGCGCTAAAAGACTGGCTTTCGAAAAAGTAATTCAGAAATAATCCAATTTTTAAAAGTAGCGTAACAATTACTTGCAAAATTATCAGTATTTGTATTGCTCTAAAACAAGTACAAATGGCAATTGTAAAATAGAAATAAGCTTACTCTTTTATCAAATAATTCCCAATTATTTCACTATTTTCGAAATCCTAAACCCCATCACTATTGAAAGTCTGCATTGCCGAAAAGCCAAGTGTCGCAAGAGAAATCGCTAATATACTAGGTGCCAACACAAAACGTGATGGTTACTATGAAGGCAATGGCTATGCTGTAACTTATACCTTTGGACATTTGTGTACCCTATTGGAACCGAAAGATTACAAACCGCATTGGAAGAGTTGGGACTTGAACAACTTACCGATGTTACCCGAGCGTTTTGACACCAAAGTAACAAGCAATGATGGTATCAAAAAACAATTCAATATTGTAAAATCTTTGTTTGACAAAGCCACGGTTGTAATCAACTGTGGGGATGCGGGGACCGAAGGAGAACTCATTCAACGCTGGGTGATTAACCAAGCGGGATATAAAGGAGAAGTGCAACGTTTGTGGATTTCCTCTCTAACAGAAGAAGCCATTAAAGAAGGTTTTAAAAACTTAAAACCTGCAGAACATTACGACAATTTATATTATGCAGGATTTTCGCGCGCTATTGGAGATTGGTTATTGGGATTAAATGCAACCCGATTGTATACCGTAAAATATGGTGGATACAAACAAGTATTATCCGTTGGAAGAGTACAAACTCCTACCCTTGCCATGTTGGTCAATCGTTTTAAAGAAATTCAATATTTTAAACCCCAACCCTACTGGGAACTACAAACCACCTATAGAAATACGCTTTTTAACTATGAAGATGGGCGTTTTCTAAAACAAGAAGATGGACAGGTTTTAGCCAATAAAATAACCGCTTCCGATTTCGAAATTGTTTCTGTTACTAAAAAGAAAGGGAAAGAATACGCACCAAAACTATTTGATTTAACCGGTTTGCAAGTGTATTGCAATAATAAATTTGGCTATTCTGCAGATGAAACCTTAAAAATGGTGCAGAAGTTATACGAAATGAAAGTGGTCACCTACCCCAGAGTAGACACTACTTTTTTACCGAATGATGTCTATCCAAAAGTGGCAGGAATCTTATCCAAACTAACCAATTACAGTGCGCTAACCCAACCTGTATTAAATGCCAAAATACCAAAATCAAAACGAGTTTTTGATGACAAAAAAGTAACCGATCACCACGCCATTATTCCAACAGGAATTCAAGGAAATCTTCAATACAATCAGCAACAAGTATACGACATCATTGCTCGAAGATTTATAGGAGTCTTTTATCCAGAATCTGAGGTTTCTAATACTTCAGTAATTGGAAAAGCTGCAGATGTACCCTTTAAAACAACCGGTAAAGAAATTGTAACCAAAGGCTGGCGGGTTGTCTTTGAGGCCAATGAAAGCAAGACAAAAGCACTGCGACAAACACAAAATAACAACAAGGAAGAAACTAAGAATTTGCCTGCCTTTGTAAAAGGAGAAAAAGGAACGCACCAACCATCGTTTTTAGAAAAAGAAACGAAACCTCCACGTAATTTTACAGAAGCAAGTTTATTGCGCGCCATGGAAACTGCCGGAAAAAAAGTAGATGACGATGAAATGCGCGAATTAATGAAAGAAAACGGCATTGGAAGACCTTCTACAAGAGCGAGTATAATTGAGACTTTATTTCGAAGAAAATATATTGAACGTAAAAAGAAATTGGTCATTGCAACTCAAACAGGGATCGATCTCATTGATTTGATTGATAATGAATTATTAAAATCTGCAGAACTCACAGGACGTTGGGAAAAGCGTTTGAAAGAAATTGAGCGAGGAGCATTTAATGCAGGTACCTTCATTAATAATATGAAGAAAATGGTGGATGAGTTGGTCTATGAAGTGCGAGCTAACAAATCTGTAAAACGAATTTCATCTGTTTTTGAAAAAGGAAATCAAACAAAAAATCCAAAACCGATGAAAGCAAAAACAATAAAATCGAAAAAAGAAGTTGTTGGAAAATCCTGTCCTAAATGTAAAAAAGGTACTTTGATAAAAGGGTCATCTGCTTTTGGCTGTTCTGAATACAAAAACAATTGTAATTTAAAAATTCCTTTTGAAATCTATGGAAAGAAAGTTTCTGAAAATCAAATCATACGATTGATAAGCAAAGGGAGTACAACCAATTTAAAAGGCTTTAAAACAGCAACAGGAACTGTGGAAGGACTCCTTCGATTTGATGCAGATTTTGGTATTCAATTCGCGCCAAAGAAACAACCGGTAAAAACAGCGAGCACAACGGATAAAATCAGTTGTCCTAAATGTAAAAAAGGAACGCTCTTAAAAGGGAAAACGGCCTATGGGTGTTCGGATTATAAAGTAAGTTGCAATTTTATATTTACTTTTGACGCTATCAAAAAAATCGCCAATGGAAAACCATTGACGAAAGATTTGGTACTTGATATAATTTGTAAATAAGCTTACAAAATATAATCGGTACTTATAAAGTTGGAAACTTTCTTATCCAATAAGTCTTGTAAAATTGCATTGTTGTATGCGCTATCTTTGGATGCTAAAAAGGTTCTAATTGAAAAGGATCGCAATGCATCATGAACACTTAAAGTACCTGTTGCAGAATCTTTTCTTCCTGTAAAAGGATACACATCAGGCCCCCTTTGACAAGAACTATTTAAATTTACACGGCAGACTAAATTTACCAATGTATCAATTAAAGGGGCTAAAGTGTTTGCATTACTACCAAAAATACTGACTTGTTGTCCGTAATTTGAAGCTGCCATATCATCTAAGGGCTCATTAATATCTGAAAAGGCAACCACTGGAGTTACCGGACCAAATTGCTCTTCATGAAAAACACGCATGTCTTTATTGACAGGATATAAAACTGCTGGGAAAATATAATTTTCAGAATGTTCGCCTCCTTTTTTGTTCATAACTTTTGCTCCTTTCTGCAATGCATCATCAATTAATTCTTGAATATAACTTGGCTTATCTACTTCTGGTAATGGAGTTAATTTCACCCCTTCTTCCCAAGGATTTCCAAATTTTAAAGCATCCACCTTTTCAGAAAAACGCTTGTTAAATTCATCTACAATTTCTTCATGAACATATAAAACCTTTAAGGCTGTACAACGCTGCCCATTGAAAGACATAGCTCCTGCAATACATTCGTTAATGGCCAAGTCCAAATCGGCATCTTTTAATACAATGGCAGGATTATTTGCTTCCAAGCCTAAAATCTGACGCAATCTATTTTTCCTAGGATGGTGTGCTTGTAAAGCATTGGCCGATTTGCTATTTCCTATTAAAGCCAAAACATCTACTTTACCCGTTTTCATGATGGGGGTTGCCAAGGTTCTTCCACGACCATAGATAATATTTACCACACCTTTTGGAAAACTATTTTCGAATGCTTCCAGCAAGGGAGCTATTAAGAGAACTCCATATTTTGCAGGTTTAAAAACAACAGTATTCCCCATTATTAGTGCTGGGATTAATAAGGAAAAAGTTTCGTTTAGTGGGTAATTGTATGGACCTAAACACAAAACAACTCCCAACGGTCCACGTCTTACATGGGCATAAACTCCTGAGTTTTTCTCCAATTTTGCAGAATTTCGATCCATCTGCTTATAGTCCTCTATAGTATCGTAAATGTATTCGACTGTTCTATCAAATTCTTTTTCTGAATCGGGCAAGGTTTTACCGATCTCCCACATTAATAGCTTTACAATTTCATCGCGCTTGGTTTTCATTTGTGCTACAAATTTCTCCATGGCAGCAATTCTACCTTCCACTTTCATTGTTGGCCAAAGCCCTTTTCCTTCATCAAAGGCATTACAAGCAGCATCTAAAGCTTCTAGAGCTTGTGCTTCTCCCAATTGCGGTACACTACCTATGAGGGTTGGTTTGTAATCTGGTGTTGAAGAAATTGTAGAAAGAACGTCGGCTGTTTCTCCCGACCATTCTTTTAATTCTCCTGCTATTAAATATTTTTTTTGATCTAATAACGAGGTAATTTTATATTTTTCTGGCACTCCCATATCTTAAATATAATTTAGAATTGAATCTAAATTTACACTAAAAATTGAAATAAATCGGGTTTATTGTTCAAATAATCTCCAAAAAAATTCTTTTCTTTCATTTTAGCAATTAGGGGTGCTAAGTCATTTGAAGACTTTAATTGCAATCCAACGACTGCAGCACCATTTTCACGATTGGTTTTTTTCGTATATTCAAAATGGGTAATATCATCGTTTGGTCCTAATATATCAACCAAAAATTCTTTTAATGCTCCCGCTCTTTGAGGAAATTTAATAATGAAATAATGTTTTAAGTTGGCATATAACAGGGCTCTTTCTTTAATTTCTGCCGTTCGGGTAATATCGTTATTACTTCCACTTACAATGCAAACAACATTTTTACCGCGAATTTCTTCTTCGTAAAGATCTAGTGCGGAAATACTTAAAGCTCCTGCAGGTTCTACTACTATGGCATCTTTGTTATATAAATCCAGAATGGTTTGACAAACTTTTCCTTCCGGAATGGTTATCATATCTGATAAGTTTTGTTGGCAGATGTCAAAATTTAAATCGCCCACTCTTTTTACGGCAGCGCCATCTACAAAAGCATCAATAGTATCTAGAGCAATCACTTTTTTATGAGCGATCGAAGTTTTCATTGAAGGAGCTCCTTCTGGTTCAATACCTATTATTTTGGTAGTTGGTGACATGTATTTAAAAACAGCAGATAAGCCAGAAGATAAGCCTCCACCCCCAACTGCTACAAATACATAGTCTATGTTCTCTGTGGTCTGATTCAAAATTTCCAATCCAACAGTTGCCTGTCCTTCAATCACTTTTTTATCATTAAAAGGATGGATAAAAGTTTTGTCTTCTTGTTAACAAGCTTTGATAGCCGCATGATAGGCATCGTCAAAAGTATCTCCTTCTATAACTACATCAATAAAATCTTCACCAAACATTTTTACTTGTTCTATCTTTTGATTTGGGGTTGGTGAAGGCATAAATATAGTTCCTTTTATTTGCAATAATTTGCACGACATAGCAACACCTTGCGCATGATTTCCTGCACTAGCACAAACAATTCCTCGCGTTTTTTGGGCCAATGATAAAGAACACATTTTATTGTAAGCACCTCTTATTTTATAGGACCGAACAACTTGTAAATCTTCTCTTTTAAATAAAATATTGGCTCCAAATTTCTTTGAGTATTGAACATTTTTACTCAAAGGCGTAATAGAAGCCACTCCTTCTAAATTTGAAGCGGCTGCTTTTACGTCGTCTAAACTTGGAAAATAGGTGTTTTTAGCTTGCATTAATTATGCTTCTGAGGTAATTACTTTCATAGCGGTCATGGAGGCTCTTAGTTGTGCACCAATGATTTCAACAGGGTGGTTTCTAATGGCACTATTTACAGCAATTAGCTCTTGATTGTCTACACCATTTTGACTTGCAAAAGCTTTTCCAATGACATTTGTTTTAATTGTTTTCATAAAATCTGCCAATAAAGGCTTACAAGCATGGTCAAACAAATAGCAACCGTATTCTGCTGTATCTGAAATCACACGATTCATTTCAAATAATTTTTTACGTGCGATGGTATTTGCAATTAATGGAGTTTCATGTAAGGATTCGTAGTAAGCAGATTCTTCAATGATACCGGCTGCGGTCATTGCTTCAAAAGCCAACTCAACGCCTGCTCTAACAAAAGCTACCAATAATGTACCGTGATCGAAGTATTCTTGTTCAGGAATTTCTTGCGTTGTTAATTCTTGTTTTTCAAAAGCGGTTTCTCCTGTAGCTGCTCTCCAAGACAGTAGGTTCTTATCATTGTTTGCCCAATCTTCCATCATTGTTTTTGAAAAATGACCTGAGATAATATCGTCCATGTGTTTGTTGAACAGTGGACGCATAATGTTTTTTAATTCTTCTGAAATTCGAAATGCTTCAATTTTTGCTGGGTTGGACAAACGATCCATCATGTTGGTAATTCCTCCATGTTTTAGCGCTTCTGTTGTGGTTTCCCAACCATATTGAATAAGTTTTGCCGCATAGCCAGGTGCAATACCTTCAGCAACCATTTTATCAAAAGACAAGATGGCACCGGTTTGTAACAAACCACATAAAATGGTTTGTTCTCCCATTAAATCGGATTTTACTTCGGCTACAAAAGAGGATGCCAATACACCTGCTCTGTCTCCTCCCGTGGCAACTGCATAAGCTTTTGCTTGAGCCCAACCTTTATTTTCTGGATCGTTCTCTGGGTGAACCGCGATTAAAGTTGGCACTCCAAAACCACGTTTATATTCTTCACGAACTTCACTACCCGGACATTTTGGAGCTACCATGATTACGGTTAAATCTTTCCGAACTTGCATCCCCTCTTCTACAATATTAAAACCATGCGAATAGCTTAAAGTTGCATTTTTTTTCATCAAAGGCATGATCGTATTTACCACGTTGGTATGTTGCTTGTCTGGCGTTAAATTCAATACTAAGTCTGCAGTGGGAATCAAAGCTTCATAAGTTCCTACTGTAAAACCGTTAGCAGTTGCATTGAGATACGAATCTCTTTTTTGATCAATGGCTGCTTGGCGTAAAGTATATGAAATATCCAAACCTGAATCTCGCATGTTCAATCCTTGATTCAATCCTTGTGCTCCACAACCTACAATTACAATTTTCTTTCCTTTTAATGCTTGGACACCGTCTACAAATTCCGAGGAATCCATAAACCTACATTTTCCTAGTTGTGCTAATTGATTTCTTAATGATAATGTGTTAAAATAATTTGACATTTTTAATTTAATTTAGTTAAATGCTGTCAGCATTTGTGAAATTTCCATGGGTTGTTTTGATACGGATACCCTTCCAGAACGTGTAAACTGTAATATTCCAAAAGGCTTTAGTTCTTTGTAGATTGAATCAATCTCTTCTTTTCTGCCTGATTTTTCAATCACAAAAAAGGATTTGTTTACGGTAACAATTCTTGCATTGCTGTCTTTGATGATGTTTTGAATCTGTCTTTCTTCAAAGAGCAAGTCAGACTGCATTTTAAAAATACAGGATTCTTGATAAATCGTATCTTCATCTTTGTGATAATAGGCCTTTATAACTTCTACTTGTTTTTCTATCTGACCAATGATTTTTTTAATATTTTCATCGGCTATATTGACCACAATAGTAAATTTAGATACTCCTTCAATTTCTGAAGGCGAGGTATTTAAACTCTCGATATTGATATGTCTTCGCTGAAAAATTGCGGAAATTCGATTCAACAAGCCGATATTGTTTTCGGTATAAACTGAGATGGTAAATAATTGTTTTTCTGTACTCATATTTGTTAAAATATTTCTTCGATGTGTCCTCTATTATTTTATGACAAACGGATATCTGAAACACTTGCTCCGGAGGGAACCATTGGAAATACATTTCCTTCTTTTTCTACACAAACTTCTAGAAAATAGGCTTCTTTACTTTCCATCATTTCTTTAACTGCTCCTGCCAAATCTTCTCGTTTTGTTACCTTTCTGGCTTTTAAATAATAGCCTTCTGCAATGGCCACAAAATTGGGATTAATCATTTCGGTGGATGCATAGCGTTTGTCAAAAAATAACTGCTGCCATTGTCGAACCATTCCTAAAAACTCATTATTTAAAACCACCACTTTAACGGCTGCTTTTTGCTGAAAAATAGTTCCTAATTCTTGGAGGGTCATTTGATAACCACCATCTCCCGAAATGGAAACTACTTCTCGCTCTGGAGCGGCCATTTTTGCACCAATCGCAGCGGGTAAACCAAAGCCCATAGTTCCTAAACCTCCTGAGGTGATATTACTTTTTGTTTTATTAAATTCGGCATAGCGACAGGCAATCAT
>Ga0213861_10000387_pt1 | contig 38420 bp, 43 predicted proteins | sample PICome_4_FD_160110 | JGI IMG/M metagenome (GOLD analysis project Ga0213861, IMG submission 160110) | Coastal seawater microbial communities near Pivers Island, North Carolina, United States - PICO131 | ecosystem: Environmental > Aquatic > Marine > Coastal | place: USA: North Carolina... | reverse complement strand
TCCAGCAGCCCTTAATTCTCTTGCTTTAGAGGTAACTGCTATTGTAGGCGACGGTTTTATACGTTTTAAAGTGTTGGAAACTATGCTCATTGAATTTTATAATATTTTTTTTAAACTATTATTAACATAAAATGCAAAATACTTATCAAGAAAAAATACTAGATTTAGAGGCTACTAACAGCTCTCCAAGAGTTAAGTTGGAAGGTGGCATTAGATTTAAAATAAAAAGTGAATTTCAACCAGCTGGTGATCAGCCTGAGGCCATAAAAACTTTAACCAAAAATCTAAAAGATAAAAAAAATGAACAAGTACTTCTTGGTGTTACTGGCTCAGGAAAAACATTCACGATGGCAAAAGTCATTGAACAAACTAATAGACCTGCCTTAATTCTTGCTCCAAATAAAACTTTAGCTGCACAGCTATACGGAGAATTTAAAAGTTTTTTTCCAGATAATGCAGTCGAATATTTTGTGTCATACTACGATTATTATACTCCAGAAGCATATGTGCCTAGATCAGATACTTATATAGAAAAGGAAGCTTCAATTAATGAACAGATAGATAGAATGAGACACTCAGCTACTCGATCTTTATTAGAAAGAGATGATGTAATAATTGTAGCCAGTGTTTCATGTATATACGGACTAGGTTCGGTGGAAGCTTATAGTAAAATGACTATAACTTTAAAAAAAAACAATGAGTACAGTAGAGATGACTTAATAAGAACTTTTGTAACACTTCAATATAAAAGAAATGATCAAAATTTTTTTAGAGGAACTTTTAGGGTTAGAGGAGAAAATTTGGAAATTTTTCCATCACACTTAGAAGATAGAGCCTGGAGAATAAGTTTTGATTTAAACAAATTAAAAAAGATAGAGGAATTTGACCCTCTTACAGGAGATAAAACTAATGAATATTCTGCAATAAAAATTTATGCCAATAGTCATTATATAACTCCCAAGCCAACTATGGACCAAGCTATAAGACAAATTAAATCAGAATTAGCAGAAACTTTAAAAAAACATCGAGCAAACAATAAATTATTAGAAGAGCAGAGGTTACGAGAAAGAACTAAGTTTGATCTTGAAATGATTGAGGCTACCGGTACATGTGCAGGAATAGAAAACTATTCAAGATATTTGTCAGGTAGAAAAGCTGGTGAACCTCCACCAACATTATTTGAATATTTTCCTGACAACGCAATTATATTTGTTGACGAAAGTCATGTAACTGTTCCTCAATTAAATGGAATGTATAAAGGAGACAGAACAAGAAAAAGTACCTTAGCTGAATATGGTTTTCGATTACCTTCTTGCATGGATAATAGACCTTTAAAGTTTGAAGAATGGGACATGATGAGAACCCAAACAGTATTTGTTTCAGCAACGCCAGGTCCTTGGGAATTAAAACAAACTGATAATAAACACATAGATCAAATTATAAGACCGACAGGTTTAATAGACCCGCCAGTAGAAATAAGACCTGCAAAGACACAAGTAGATGACCTTATGCATGAAGCTGCACAAGTTATAGAAAAAGGTTATCGGGTTTTGGCAACAACACTAACAAAAAAAATGGCTGAAGATTTAACTGAGTATCTTCATGAAAATGGTCTTAAAGTTCGGTATATGCACTCGGATATCGACACTCTAGAAAGAATAGAAATTATAAGAGATTTGAGATTAGGGGTTTTTGATATTTTAGTTGGAATCAATTTATTGAGAGAAGGCTTAGATATTCCAGAATGTGGTTTAGTAGGTATTTTAGATGCCGATAAAGAGGGTTTTTTAAGATCAGAGACTTCTTTAATTCAAACTATTGGAAGAGCAGCAAGAAATGTTGACTCTAAAGTAATTCTATACGCTGACAAAGTTACAAAAAGTATTGATAAGGCAACAAAAGAGACAGATCGTAGACGAACCATACAGTCAAATTATAACAAAAAAAATAACATAACAGCGGAGTCAATTAAAAAGGAGATTGGAGATATCTTAGAATCCGTTTATGAAAAAGATTATGTAAATATCAAAGAGTCAAATGTTGGAGGAAACTTAAAAAAACATTTGAAAGGTTTAAATAAAAAGATGAAGGAGTCTGCCGAAGACTTAGAATTTGAGGAAGCTGCCAGAATAAGGGATGAAATAAGAAAATTAGAGGCAAGTGAACTAGAAATAACTTTAAATCCAAAAATAAGCCAATATAATTTAAAAAGTAAAATATACCCTAAGGGAAGATCAACATTAGGAATGCCTGGAACTAAAGTAAATAAAAAAAGAAAAAAATGACAACGAATAAAATAATAATAACTGGTGGAGCCACTAGGATTGGCGCAGCTATAGCTAAAAGCTTAGCTAACTATGAAACAAGTATTACTATTCATTACAATAAATCCAAAACAAATGCTTTAAAATTGAAAAAAGAATTAGAAAGTTTAAGTAGTGAAGTTTATTTATTAAAAGCAGATCTTAATAATTTTAATCAAACTCAAAAGCTTCTATCATTAGCTTATAATAAAATGAAAGGATTAAATTGTTTAATTAATAATGCTTCATTATTTGAAAATGATAATTTACAAGATTTTACAGAAAAAAGTTTTACAAAACATTTAAATGTTAATTTAAAAGCACCAGCAATTTTAATTCAGAATTTTAAAAAATTATTAAAAAATTCAGAAGGAAATATTATTAATATTATTGATCAAAGAGTTGAAAAATTGACTCCCTACTTCTTTTCTTACACGCTAAGTAAATCAAGTTTAGTCACCCTTACTAAAACTGCAGCTATGAAACTGGCTCCAAGTATTAGAGTAAATGGGATTTCTCCAGGACCCACTCTAAAAAATTCAAGACAATCTGAAAGTCATTTTAGAAAACAGTGGAAATCTGTACTTTTAAAAAAAAAAGTGGAATTAGAAAGTATTTGTGATGGAGTAAAATTTTTAATGAGAAATGAAAATATAACTGGAGAGATAATTAATATTGACAGTGGACAAAGACTAGCGTGGAATACACCTGATATAATAAATACTAAAGAATGAAAATAATTAAATTAAAATTAAGAGAGAGGTTTAAATACAAGAGAAAAGTAATTATCAAAAATTTAATTTTAAATATGTTTATTGGAATTCACAATTTTGAAAAGAAAAAAAAACAAAGAGTAAGATTTAATATTGAAGTAGTTACAAACCCATACATTAAACCAAGTAACAAAGATTTATCAACTATTTTAAATTATGAAGATTTGATTAATAAAATTAAATTATTAGTAAAAAAACAACATCATGACCTTATCGAAGATTTAGCAGAAAATATATTTAAAATAATTTTTCAAAATAAATTGGTAAAAAAAATAAATATTAAAATTGAAAAATTAGACATTATAAAAAATTCAGAGTCAGTAGGTGTAGAATTCTCAAAAAGTAAAATATGATTAATAGCCTAGAACTTGGAAAAAAAGTAATAAAGGACAAAATTCCTTTAATCTCAAGAAATGCAGGGGTTTACAAAATGATTAGCTCCTCTGGTGAAATTTTATATATTGGTAAAGCAAAAAATATACCGAATAGACTTAAAAGTTATGCTTCTGATTCCAATTTACCAATTAGAACAGAGAGAATGCTTTCCTTAACTCACTCACTTGAAACAACTACTACTAACAATGAGAGTGAAGCTTTGCTCTTAGAGGCAAATTTAATTAAAAAGCATAAACCAAGATTCAATATATTGTTACGAGATGATAAATCTTTTCCTTATATTTATATTGGTAATAAAGATAAATGGCCCCAGTTAACAAAACTTAGAGGCAAGAAATCAAAATCGGGACATTACTTCGGACCATTTTCATCTATTGGTTCAGCTAACTGGACGATTAAAATTTTACAAAAAATTTTTCTTATAAGAGTTTGTGATGATACGGTATTTAAGAATCGAGAGAGACCTTGTATACTATATCAAATTAAAAGATGCTCTGCTCCATGCGTTGGCCACATTACTGAGCAAGACTATGCGTCAACAGTAAGTGATGCTGTTGAATTTATTTCAGGCAAATCAAGAAGAATACAAAAGAATCTTTCTAGGGAGATGGAAAAAGCAAGCAAGGACTTAGATTATGAAAAAGCAGCAATAGCGAGAGATCGAATAAAAGCTTTAACCCAAATTCAAACATCTCAAAAAATCAATCAAACAAATTTAAATGAAGCTGATGTTATAAGTATTCATAAGGAGTCAGGAAAAACTTGTGTGCAAGTATTCTTTTTTAGATCTAAACAAAATTGGGGTAACCAAGCTTTTTATCCAAAACACGATACCGATGACTCAGTTCAAGATATTCTTTCTTCGTTTATCTCTCAATTTTATGAAAATAAAACTGTGCCCTGCTTAGTAATAACTAACTTTGAGACAAATGATAAAAAACTGTTAGAAAAAACATTTTCAGAGAAAGAAAGTAAAGAGGTAATAATTAAACTAGCAAAATCAAAAAATGAAATTAGCATATCCAAACTTGCAGAAAAAAATGCCAAACAGTCTTTAACTCAAAAACTAATTCAATCTGATACTAATAATAATTTGGTCGATAAATTATCTATTAAGTTCAAGTTAAACAATAACATAGATCTTATTGAGGTTTACGATAACAGTCATATTCAAGGAACTGACTCTATTGGCGCATTAATATGTTTTGGAAACGAAGGTTTTGTAAAAAAAAGGTATAGAAAATTTAATATAAAAGATGAAAAAATAACAAATGATGACTATGGAATGATGAAAGAGGTTCTTTTTAGAAGATTTTCTAAAGCTATTAAAGAAAAATCAGGTTCATTATCTCTACCTGATTTAATTTTAGTGGACGGTGGTAAAGGACAATATTCTGTAAGCAGAGAAATTCTTAACGAGCTCGGTTTACATGACTTACCAATATTAGCCGTTGCAAAAGGTAAAAAAAGAAATGCTGGAGAGGAAAAAATTTACCATGAAGGTAAAGAATACATTTTAAATAAAAATGACCCTCTTTTATTTTTTATTCAAAGATTAAGAGATGAAGCGCACAGATTTGCTATTAGCACTCATAGGGCAAAAAGAAAGAAAAATTTGAGTAAATCTCTATTAGATCAAATACAAGGAATAGGAAAACAGAGAAAAAGAGCCCTATTGAATCATTTTGGATCAGCGCGAGCAGTTGAATCAGCAAGTCTAGATGATTTAAAAGCTATAGAAGGAATAGAGGACAATATAGCTAATAAAATATATAATTATTTTCACGAATAACTTATGAAACTCCAAATTCCAAATATTTTAACAATAGGGCGAATAATTATTGTTCCTATATTTGTTTTAACTTTTTTTATTCCAGGTTTTTTTGGAGATTTAATACCATTTTTTTTATTTGTTTTAGCAAGTTTTACTGACTACCTTGATGGATTGTTGGCAAGATTATTTAAAGAAGAGTCTAAGTTAGGTGAGCTTCTAGATCCAATTGCAGACAAAATTCTTGTAGCTGCAGCACTAATACTTTTGGTTATGAACAGTACAATTAAAAACTACGAAGTAATTGCCGCAATTATAATCTTGACAAGAGAAATATTGGTGTCTGGACTTAGAGAATTTCTTGCTAAGGGAAGTATCACTATGCAAGTCACAAGTTTATCTAAACTAAAAACGTTTATTCAAATGATTTCTATAGCAATTCTTCTAACAGGAGAAAGTGGAAATAAAGTGATAAACTTTCAAGATTATAACGCTCAAACCATTGGTATTGTTCTTTTATGGTTTTCAGCTTTTTTAACTCTTTATACAGGCTATGATTATTTGAGAAAAGGTATAGATCACGCTATAAGCGAAGACAAAAAAGACTAAGCAGCAGATTTTTTTCTTACTAAGTTTTGATAAGATTCATTTAGACCAGTTATTACATTACAAACCTTAAAGTTATATTTAGCAATTTGTGATACTGGGGTTACCTCGGCAGCTGTACCTGTTAAAAAACAACCAGTAAAATCTTTCATTTCTTCTGGTTTAATTTTTCTCTCTACAACTTTTATTCCTTTCGTATTGGCAATCTTAATTATTTCCCTTCTGGTTATTCCATCTAAAAACGAGTCTGGTATTGGAGTGTGTAATTCTCCTAATTGATTTTTAAAAAATACGTTAGCACCTGTTGCTTCTGCTATATTTCCTTCATGGTCTAACATTAGAGAGTCTGTAAATCCTTGGGCTTCTGCTTCATGTTTGGATAAAGTACAAATCATGTATAAACCAGCAGCTTTAGTATCCCATGGGATTGTGTTTGGTGCTGGTCTTCTCCATTTTGAAATGTTTAATTTAATCCCATTTAATTTAAGCTTTGGATCAAAATAAGAACCCCATTCCCACGTAGCTATTGCAACGTGAATTTTATTTTTTTGTGCCGATATAGCCATCATCTCACTACCTCTCCATATTAAAGGTCTGACATATCCATTTTGAACTTTTTGAATGTTTACTATATTTTTACAAGCTTCATTTATCTCTGTTTGGGTGTAAGGCACACTTATACCCATTCGTTTTGCTGAATAAAATAATCTTTCAGTGTGATCTTCTAATTTAAATACATCTCCTTCATACACCCTCTCTCCTTCAAATACGCAACTTGCATAGTGAAGCCCATGATTAAGAATATGTATGTTCGCATCAGCCCAATCTACAGTTTTTCCGTCAAACCAAATTTTTCCTGCTCGTTTATCGTAAGGTATGCTTTCCATTTATTGTAAATATATAGATTTTTTTTATATAAAAAAGTATATTCCTAATAAGGATAAGTCAATATAACTTACCATTATGAAAGATCTACTCTACTTAAAAGATGAACAAATTAAAGAGTTTATTCAACTTCTTTATTACGCTTACAGAGAAACTTTTACTGACCCTAAAGAAGTTTTGTCTGAAAAGTTTTTTGGGCCTGCACATTTAAGGGCTTTAAATTTGATAGAAAGAAATCCAGGTATTAACTTGGGAGAGCTAATTTTTAAATTAAAAGTAACTAAGCAAAGTCTTAATAGAGTATTGCGGGATCTTATTAAATCAAAAATGATCAAACAAATCCAAGACGAGAGTGACACTAGAAAGAAAAATTTATTTCTAGACAAAGATGGTAAGATTTTTTTTGAAACGGTGTATAATACTCAGAAAAAAAGAATATTTAACGCTTTAAAAAACTCAAGTTCAGACTCTGTCATTAAATTTAAAGATGTTTTAAAAAAAATAATAAATGGAAAATAATAAAAATCATATCCTGATTGTTGATGATGACAATAGAATAAGAAGTCTTTTAAAAGACTACCTGACTGATAATAATTACATTGTTTCTACTGCAGAAAATGCTTATGAAGCAAAAGAAAAATTAGAGTATTTCAAATTTGATATAATAATTTTAGACGTAATGATGCCTGGTCAAAATGGATATGACTTGACTAAAGAAATTAAAAAAAACATGAAAATACCGATTATCTTACTGACAGCAAAAGGAGAGGTTGAAAATAGGATTAAAGGCTTAGAGATAGGAGCGGACGACTACTTGGGAAAACCTTTTGAGCCAAAGGAATTGTTGTTAAGAATAAAAAATATAATAAATAAAAATAGCAAAATAAATTTAAATTTAGAATACCAAGTTGGTAATGCTAAAATTGATTTAAACAAAATGCTGATCAAATTGAGGGATAAAGTAAAAAAAATAAATAATTCAGAAAAAAAAGTTCTTATTGAAATGTTATCTAATCCAGGACAAGCATACTCCAGAGAAGAGATTGGAAAAATTTCAGGAATAAATCAGGAGAGGTCAGTTGATGTTATGATAACCAGATTAAGACAAAAATTAGAAATTAATCCCAAACATCCAAAATATTTACAAACAATAAGAGGGTCGGGCTATGTTCTATGGATTGAATAAATTTTTTAAATATTTTTTACCTAAAAGACTTTTTTATAGAGCATTGATAATCGTTGCAGCACCAACAATTTTGCTTCAACTAATTATAACTATTGTTTTTTTTGATAGTATTTGGATTAAAGCTAATAAAAATATTACTAGATCGTTAGTAGCTCAATTAAAAACAATTCAAGAAGTTTATTCCAATGATAATAAAAACTTAGATTTTTTTACAGATAGTTATAAAAATAATTTTAATTTTGAAATAGGTATAACTAAAGAAATATTTCCTGAAACAAGTGGAGAGAGAAAATTTAGTCCAATGGATAGATCTTTACGAAGGGAATTAAAATCAACTTTTGGAACCAATAACTATTGGTTTAATACCTCAAAATTTAAAAATGCTGTAGAGATAAAGATTAAATTGCAAAATGAAGTTTTAGAGTTTTTGGTTCCAAAAGAAATAGTCTCAGCTTCAAGTATAAGATTATTTGTTTTGTGGACGACACTCCCTTCAATACTTTTAATAATCATAGCGCTTATATTTCTTAAAAATCAAACGAAGCCATTAGTTAAGTTAGCTAAAGCAGCGGAAAGATTTGGAAAAGGAGATTATGTGAATAATTTTAGAGCCTCAGGTTCCTTAGAAATTAGAAAAGCTGCTTTTGAGTTTGATCGGATGGCAAAAAGAATTAATCGTCATCTAAATCAACGAGCTGAAATGCTTTCGGGAATAAGTCATGATTTAAGGACCCCTCTTACGAGACTTAAGCTTCAACTTGCAATGTTAGATCAAAAAGAGCTTTCTAAAAAAATGTCTAAAGATATAGATGAAATGGAAAAAATGCTTAATGATTATTTACAATTCGCAAAAAATCAAGCACAAGAAAATACATCTAAAATTGATTTAAAAGCTATTTTTAATTCAATCAAAGATCAACTGAACAATGAAAAATTAATCATTTCTGAAATGGATGAAATCAAATTAGAGGGAAGACCCATGGCTTTGAAAAGATCATTTGAAAATATTATTCAGAATGGGCTAACATATGGAAATAAAGTTATAATCAGTATTAAAAAAGGAACAAATCGAGTTATAATTGAAATTGAAGATGACGGACCTGGAATTCCAGAGGATCAATATAAAAATGTTTTTAAACCTTTTTTTAGATTAGACAAAAGCAGAAGTCTAAATCAGTCAGGTGTTGGTTTAGGTCTCGCCATCGTGGAAGATATTATAAATTCACATGGTGGAAGCATTCAATTAGGTAAAAGTAGGCTAAAAGGTTTGCAAGTTAAAATCTTTTTGCCTTTTTAGCTATTTTACTTTTTAAAATTTTTTTTATAGTTATATCTTGCTTTTGAACTATCTTTTTTAAAACCTCAAACTCTTCCCTTGAGACAAGACTAAGTTTATTAACTAATTTATCTTTTTTAAATTTTAGGTCTGTAGATATTTCTTTTTTTATATCTTTAGATGTTAAAATCCCATTTTCGATCAAACTTGAAATGGTTTTTAATATTTTTTCCGAATTATTCATAGTTCATCTTATTTGATAGGCATGTTAAATTCAAATATGATATAAAAGAATATGTTTACCCATAATTTAGACCCAATTTTGTTTGATTTTGGGTGGATAACAATAAGATGGTATTCTTTAGCTTACGTGTCTGGAATTCTCATTGGATGGTGGATGGGGAGAAAAATAATTATTGCAAAATTTCAAAATTCAAGTCAACAAATTAGTTTGAAAGAATTTGATGATTTAATTACCTATCTAATCATTTCTATAATAGTCGGTGGAAGATTGGGTTATATTTTTTTTTATAACCTTGGATATTACATCTCCAATCCATTAAGTATAATTAAGATTTGGGAAGGTGGCATGTCTTTTCACGGTGCTCTAATTGGAATAATTATTGCAACTTATTTATTTTCTGTCAAAAAAAAATTATCATTTTTAGCTTTACTAGATACTATCGCATGCGTCGCTCCAATAGGAATATTTTTTGGCCGTATTGCAAATTTCATAAACGGAGAACTAGTTGGAAAAGTTACTGATATTTCATGGAGTGTAATATTCCCAAATATCGATATGTTGCCTAGACATCCTTCACAGCTATATGAGGCATTTTTAGAAGGAATAATTTTACTTTTAATTTTAAATATTTTTATTTTTAAAAAAAACTATAAAACTGGTATGTGTTCATGTTTGTTCTTAATTTGTTACGGTTTTTTTAGAGTTGTTGCAGAATTTTTTAGAGAACCTGATGCACAAATAGGCTACTTATTAAATTTATTTAGTATGGGAACATTTTTGAGTTTTTTAATGATGTTGTCTGGTCTAATACTTTTTTCTTTAATAAAAAAATGAAATCAAATTTAAAATTCTTTAAAAATAAAAAATCTTTACCTGTTGATAAATTTTTTCAAAAAATTCTTTACGATAAAAAAATTGGCTATTACACAAATAAGCAACCTTTTGGAATTAAAGGCGACTTTATCACTGCTCCAAAAATATCAAATTTATTTTCAGAAATTATTGCTATTTGGATAGTTTCAACGTGGCAAATTTTTGGAAAACCAAAATATTTTAATATAATTGAACTAGGTCCAGGTGATGGTAGTCTAATAAAAATTTTACTTAAAGTTTTTGAAAAATTTCCTGATTTTAATTCTGTAAAAAAAATTTATTTATACGAAAAAAGTGAGCTACTAATAAAGTTACAAAAGAAAAAAATTAAAAATAATCAAGTGAAATGGATTAAAAATTTTGAAGATATAAAACGCGGCCCAGTAATATTTTTTGGCAATGAGTTTTTCGACGCTATTCCGATTAAACAGTTTAAAAATGAAAAAGGTATAATATTTGAAAAATATTTTTTTCTTGATAAAAATAATAACATTAAAGAAATTTTTAAAAAAGCTTCAAAAAAAGATATTACAAGTATAAATTCTTATGCTTCACTTAAAAATTTAAAATTTATAGAATTTCCAAAGTATGGTTTTGAAGAGCTAAAAAAAGTAATTAAAAAAATTATAAAAGAAAATGGATGCTTGTTAATTATTGATTACGGATATTTAAACCCTGGAAATCATAATACTTTACAATCTGTAAAAGGGCATAAAAAAAATAATTTATTAGATAATCTGGGTAAAGCAGATATTACATCTCATGTAAATTTTAAACTTTTAAATGAATTTTTTTTAAAAAATAATTTAAAAATTAAGAAAATATTACCTCAAGCTAAATTTTTGAAAAAAATGGGTATACTTGAGAGAGCTGAAATATTAAGCAAAGAAATGAAATTTAGAGATCAGTCAAATATGTTTTTAAGATTAAAAAGATTACTTAGTCCTAAATTAATGGGTGAGTTATTTAAAGTAGCTCTAGCATATAAATGTAAGTCAAATAAATTTTTTGGATTCAATTAATGTTTTACTCAAAAAAACTGAATAAATTTAAAAAGTTAAAGCACTGTTTTTTTTCAAAAAAAGGTGGTTTTTCGAAAGGTTTCTATAAAAGCTTAAATTGTGGCAAAGGTTCACGGGATAATAAACAAGATGTTTTAAGAAATTTAAAATATGTTTCAAAAAAACTATCAATTAAAAAAGACAAACTTGTCTTAATGAATCAAACTCATAGCAATAAAGTGGTTGAGATCACAAAAAAGAATTATATGAGCATAATTCATGCTGATGCAATGATAACAAAAATCAGTGGATTAGCGCTTGGAGTAGTTACAGCAGATTGTGTTCCTATAATAATTTACGACTCTGAAAACAAAATTGTGGGCTGTATTCATGCAGGATGGAAAGGTGCTATTTCTGGTATAATAAAAAATACAGTGAGTAAAATAAAAAAACTAAATTCTAAAAATAAAATTTTTGCAAGTGTTGGGCCATGTATTGGAAAAAAAAGTTACGAAGTAGATTTTACTTTTTATAATAAATTTCTATCAATATCTAAAAAAAATAAAAAATATTTTTCTTACAAAAATAAAAAAAAGAAACTATTTAATTTAAGAAAATTTGTTGCTGATAAGCTTTCAGAGCTTAAGGTAACAGTAGATCATGTAAATCATGACACTTTTAGGGAAAGTAATAATTTTTTTAGCTATAGAAGGTCGTGTAAATTGAAGCAAAATGATTACGGACGATGTATATCTACTATTCGCTTAATTTAATTTTATTAATTTGAAAATAAATAGAAATAACTGTATAAATAATTACATTTCATGAAAATCTTATCTGGAACTAGTAATCTTAAACTTAGTAAGAACATTGCTAAAAATTTAAAACTTAAACTAATTAATACTAATATAAGAAGATTTGCTGATGGTGAAATTTATATTGAGATAAATGAAAACATTAGGGGAAATAGCGTATTTGTAATCCAGTCTACATCGAACCCTGCCAATGATAATTTAATGGAACTTCTTTTAGTTATTGATGCTTTAAGAAGATCTTCAGCAAAAACAATTACTGCTGTAATTCCGTACTTTGGCTATGCAAGACAAGATAGAAAGGTTGCTCCAAGAACCTCTATATCTGCAAAAGTTGTTGCTAATTTATTAACTAACGCTGGAGCAAATAGAATAGTGACAGTTGATTTACATGCAGGTCAAATCCAAGGTTTTTTTGATATGCCCGTAGATAACTTGTTTACCACCCCGTTATTCTCAAAATTTATAAAAAAGAAAATCGTGTCAAAAAAATTAATTTGTGTTTCTCCAGATATGGGTGGTGTGGCGAGGACAAGGGCTCTTGCAACAAGAGTAAAAGCAGACCTTGCAATAATAGATAAAAGGAGACCAGCGCCTGGGAAATCCCAAGTAATGAATATCATTGGAGATGTAAAAAACAAAACTTGTATTATCGTGGATGATATTATTGACAGCGGTGGAACAATAATTAACGCGGTCGAAGCCTTAAAGAAAAAAGGAGCAAAAGAAGTGTATGTGTTTATTACTCATGCAGTTTTAAGTGGTGATGCGGCAAAAAAAATTAAGAATTCAAAAATTAAAAAACTTATAATTACTGACTCGATTGATAATTCGCATAAGATTAAAAATAACAATAAAATTGAAGTTTTATCCATCACGTCATTAATGTCTGAAGCTATTAAAAGAATAGCTAATTCTAACTCTGTGTCTGATTTATTCAATTAATCCTTGTTTTGGTTGGGATCTTAGGTTATATAGCTTCTCCAATTAAATTATGAGCAACTTAAAGGCAACAAAAAGAGATACTACTTCTTCTGGTTTAAATAAGAAGTTGAGAAACGATGGGTTTGTACCAGCAATTTTGTACGGTGGTAAAGACCCAAATCAAAACATCTCTATTGAAAAAAAAGCAATTAAAAATATTATTAACTCTGATACATTTTTATCAAAAGTTTTAGAATTGGATATTGATGGTAAGAAAGAAAAAGTAATTCCAAGAGATATAGCCTTTCATGTAGTTTCTGAAGAACCAATCCATATAGACTTTATGAGAATAGCTGCAGGGAAGAAAATTATTTTAGAAATACCTGTTAAATTTATAAATCATCCTGACTCACCAGGTTTAAAAAGAGGTGGGGTACTAAATATTGTAAGAAGAAAAGTAGAATTAAAATGTCCTGGTGAAAATATTCCAGACGATATTACTGTCGACTTGACCGGTACTGAAATTGGTACAAGTATAAAAATTTCATCCGTTAAGCTTTCAGATAATGTTGCTCCAACAATAGATCGGGATTTTGTTATTGCCACTGTAGCAGCACCAACAGTAATGAAAGAACCAGAAAAACCCGCAGCTGAAGAGGCGACGGCTGAAGGTGCAGAGGGTGAGACTTCAGTTGAAGGAGCGGAGACAACACCAAAAGATGGTGAGTCAGCTAAGAAAGATGATAAATCAAAAGATAGTGCTGACAAAAAACCTGAGGATAAAAAGCCTGCTGAAAAAAAATAATTAATATGCTTTTACTTGTCGGATTAGGAAATCCCGGATCCAGCTATACTAATACAAGACACAATATTGGTTTCAAAATAATTGATGCAATCAATACTCATTTTAAACTTTCAAAACAAAAACCAAAGTTTAAAGGTCTGCTTACTACTGGCAACATAGATGAAAAAAAAATTTATGCTATCAAACCTTTAACTTTTATGAATAATTCTGGAACAGCAATTAAAGAATTAATAGATTATTTTAAAATAGATCCCAAAGATGTTTTTGTTTTTCATGACGACATGGACATAGATTTTGGAAAAATTAAAGCTAAGTTTGGGGGAAGTAGTGCTGGTCATAATGGAATTGAGTCCATTGACAAATTTATTGGTAAAGACTATTCAAGAGTACGTATTGGAATAGGTCATCCAAAACAACCAAAAAAAGTGAACAATCATGTATTAGAAGACTTTAAAGATGATGAAGAAGAAAAAATTAATGAAATTACAGGAAACATCGTAAAACAAATACCTACCCTTATAGGAAAAAAAATAGATCTCTTCTCAAGCAAAGTTAATCAAAACCTAAATGGGATTTAAATGTGGAATTGTTGGGCTTCCAAATGTTGGTAAGTCTACCTTATTTAACGCACTAACAGCATCAAAAAATGCTGAAGCTGCAAACTTTCCTTTTTGTACCATCGACCCGAATGTAGGAATCGTCGATGTAATTGATGATAGATTAGATAAATTGTCAAAATTATCTAACTCAAAAAAAAGAATATATACCAATATAACTTTTGTGGATATTGCAGGATTAGTTAAAGGAGCATCAAAAGGAGAAGGTTTGGGGAATAAATTTCTTTCTCACATCAGAGAGGTTGATGCTATCGTTCACTTAGTAAGATGTTTTGAGTCTGATAAAATTACTCACGTAAATTCAAATATTAATCCAATTGAAGACCTTGAAATAATCAAAACAGAAATAATGCTTTCTGATCTAGATATTGTTCAAAAAAAACTTGAAAAAGGTAAAAAAAAATTACTCCAAGAAAAAGAGGTTAAAATACTTGAAGAAAAATTAAATCAATTAAGCGATGGTAAAGAAATAGTAACAAATGATGAATTTGAAAAAAATTTTTTAACTGCTTTAGGACTATTGAGTATTAAACCAAAAATTATAGTATGTAATGTTGATGAAGAAAGTGTTTCAAAAGGGAATAATTTTACTGAAAGTATAAAAAAAAAATATCCTAAAGAAAAAATTGTTTCTATCTGTGCTGATATTGAAGATCAAATCATGGGTTTGAGCAATAGTGAAAGAGAAGCTTTCATGAAAGAAATTGGGTTAAATAAAACTGGACTAAACCAATTAATTAAAGAGGGATATGATCTTTTAAATCTTGATACATTTTTTACATCTGGACCAGAGGAAAGTAGAGCTTGGACTATAGAAAAAAATACATTAGCACCAAAAGCAGCAAGTGTAATTCACACTGATTTTGAGAAGAACTTTATTAGAGCTGAAGCTGTAACTTGTGAAGACTTTATAAAGTTTGGCAGTGCTGAGAAGTGTAAAGAAAATGGAAAACTAAGAATTGAGGGTAAGGATTATATAGTAAAAGATGGTGACGTTTTATACTTCCGTGTCAATCCTTGACCAAATTTTCTTCATACTCAAATAAACTAAAGTGGTTAAAAGTATTAAATAAATAATCACTTTTACGCCAGTTCTATGTCTTTCTTCTAGTTCAGGCTCAGCTGCCCATGTTAAAAATGTTGTAACATCTTTGGCCATTTGATCTATTGAGGCTTGCGTTCCATCAGAATACTCTACAATATCATCACTTAAAGGTGATGACATTTTAATTTTATTGCCGATCATGTATTTATTATAATATACACCGTCATCCAATGTTACCCCCTCTGGTGGATCTTCATACCCTACCAAAACCGAATAAATATAGTTTGAGCCCCCTGGCCTTGCCTTAACTAGTACCGACATATCAGGTGGGTAAGCTCCTCCATTAGCAGCTATAGAAGCTTTCACATTCGGGTACGGATTTTTAAATTTATCTGCAGGTCTTCCTGGTCTTGTAAACATTTCACCTTGATCGTCTGGACCATCCGTAATCTCTACACTTGCTGCAATTGCTTTTACCTCTTGTTCTGAAAACTCTGGACCTCCGGGCTCGCCAAGATTTCTATAACTTAAATACTGCATCGAATGGCAAGAAGAGCATACTTCCTTATAAACTTGAAATCCTCTTTGTAAAGAAGCTCTATCGAATTTACCAGTAATACCTTTAAAGCTCCAATTAACTTTTAATGGTTCAGCTTCTTCTCCAGCACTATATAGTTTTGCTGTAGAGGCTAATAATAGAGAAGCAATAAATAAAAAGCTTTTTATATTAGATCTTTTCATTGTCCTCTCTAGCGAGCGATGGATTTGCGCCACCAGTTAGTACTGGTTCTGAGATACTCATAGGAATTGGATCTGTTTTCTCTAATAATCCGACTACAGGCATTACAACAATAAAGTGGGCAAAGTAGTAAATTGTTCCTATTCTAGCTAAAACTAAATATATTCCTTCAGCAGGCATTGCTCCCATGTAACCAAGCATCAAAACATCTAAAACAAATATCCAATAAAATTGTCTGTAGATTGGTCTGAATACTGCTGACCTAACTTTAGAAGTGTCCAACCATGGTAAAACAAACAATATAAAGATTGCACCAAACATTAAAATTACCCCACCTAACTTATCTGGAACTGATCTTAATATTGCGTAGAATGGTAACAAGTACCACTCGGGAACAATATGAGCTGGTGTAACTAAAGGATTAGCGGGAATATAATTATCAGAATGACCTAAAATATTTGGTGAAAAGAAAACAAAACCTGCAAATATTATCATGAACATTAATAATGCAAAAGTGTCCTTAATGGTAATGTATGGATGAAATGGAACTGTATCTTTTGATGGTTTTTTTATATCTATTCCTACTGGATTATTATTTCCAGGTACATGAAGCGCCCAAATATGTAAAACAACCAATCCTAAAATTAAAAAAGGTATTAAATAATGAAGGCTAAAAAATCTATTTAAAGTGGGATTATCTACTGAATAAGCTCCCCATAACCATGTTGTTATACTTTCACCTACTAGAGGTATTGCGCTAAATAAGTTTGTAATTACTGTTGCTCCCCAAAAACTCATTTGTCCCCATGGTAAAACATAACCCATAAAAGCAGCTGCCATCATTAAAAGATAAATCAGAAGACCTATAATCCATATTACTTCTCTCGGAGACTTATATGATCCATAAAATAAAGATCTAAAGATGTGAATATAAACTGCAAGAAAAAACATTGAAGCTCCATTACTATGAATATAACGTATTAACCAACCATAGTTTACGTCTCGCATTATATGTTCAACGCTAGCAAAAGCTAAATCAGCATGCGCCACATAATGCATAGCTAAAACAATACCTGTAATTATTTGTGTTAATAAACAAAAAGTTAGAATACCGCCAAATGTCCACCAATAATTTAAATTTTTTGGTGTTGGATAATCTGTAAGATGTGCTCCTAAAGTTAAAAGCGGTAAACGGTCGTTAAACCATTTTCCTACTTTTGACTTTGGTGTGTATTCGTGTTCACTCATTTTTTTATCCTATTTTTATAGTGTTGTTATCTACAAATTCAAACTTTGGAATTTCCATATTTGTTGGAGCTGGTCCTTTTCTTATTCTTCCAGAAACATCGTAATGAGAACCATGACAAGGACAAAACCAACCATTAAAATCTCCTTTATCTTTCAAAGGTACACAGCCTAAGTGAGTACAAACTCCTAACATGACTAACCATTCATCTTTTCCATCTTTAACTCTGTCTTCATCTTTTTGTGGATCAGGTAATTCTGATAAATTAACTGCTCTTGCTTCAGCTATTTCTTCTGGCGTTCTTCTTTTTAAAAAAACTGGTTTTCCTCTCCATAATACTGTTATAGAATTTCCAGGTTCTACCTGGCTTATATCCACTTCTGTTGTGGCTAAAGCTTGCTGCGCCTTATCCGGATTCATTTGGTGAACTAAAGGCCAAACGACCGCTCCAAGACCAACTGCTCCTACAGTGTAACTAGCAGTAAATAAAAAATCTCTTCGATTTGTTTTTTTTTCTTCTTTGCTCATAATTGATTGTGTTTATAATGGAATTATTTAATAAAACTATACTATTAAGTTTTCTAGGGTCAGAATGACACATAAATTAAGCAATAAATATGCACATAGCTCTATTTAAGCCGGATATCCCCCAAAATACAGCAGCAATAATTAGATTAAGTGCTTGTTTAAATTTGAAAGTGCACATTATTGAACCTTGTGGCTTTAATTTGAATGATGCAAGATTTAAAAGAGTGGTAATGGACTATATGGAACATAGTAAAATTTTTAGATACAAAGATTATGATACTTTCATAAAAAAAAATAAAAAAAATAGAATTGTTTTAATGACGACTAAAGCTAAAAAACATTACCATAAATTTAAATTTAAAAAGAGTGATGTTTTGTTGTTCGGTCGAGAAAGTGCTGGGGTACCTGAAAATTTACACAAAACAATAAAAGATAAGGTTAAAATTCCTATGAATAATAAAACCAGATCACTTAATATCGCTATGAGTGTAGCTATAATTTCAGCTGAAGCTTTAAGGCAAAATAATTTATTTGAATAATGATAAATTGTAATTTTAAAAAAGAAATTGCTGATAGTTGGTTTTCATATTTACAAAATCAAATATGTAAGGAATTTGAGTTTCTAGAAGACAACAAATTTAAATTTTCAAAAAGAGAATGGAAAAAAGGAAAGAAAAAAGAAGGAGGTGGTACTTCCTTCATGTTATCAAAAGGGGAAATATTTGATAAAGTTGGAGTAAACAAGTCTACAGTTTCTGGAATATTTCCAAAACATTTCAGATCAAAAATTTTAGGTGCAGAAAAACTAGGGAAGTACTGGGCTTCAGGTATTTCTGTAGTAGCACACATGAAGAATCCAAAAATACCCGCTCTTCATTTTAATACTAGATTTATCGTTACTTCAAAAGAATGGTTCGGAGGAGGCATGGATGCAACTCCTAGCCACTCGGATAATAAAGAGAAGAAAATAATTCACGACAATTTAAAGAAGGTATGCATTCAAAATAAAAAAAATTATGGACGATATAAAAAATGGTGTGATGAATATTTTTATCTTCCTCATAGAAAAGAGCCAAGAGGAATTGGTGGTATATTTTTTGACTATGAAACTAAAGATTGGATTAAAAATTTTAAGTTTGTAAGAGAACTTGGTTTATCTTTTATTGATATTTCAAAAAAAGTAATTAATAAAAAAAAAAAAATTAAAATGGAAAAAAGAAGACAAAGAAAAACAACTATTAAAACGAGGAAGATATGTTGAATTTAACCTTTTGTATGATAGAGGTACAAGGTTCGGATTAAATTCTGGAGGCAACATAGACTCAATTTTAATGTCACTCCCTCCTGAAGCTAAGTGGAAATAAATATGGATAAAGAACCTATAACAGTAAATGGTCTAGAAGATTTAAAATCTGAGTTAGAAAATTTAAAAAAAGTTCAAAGACCAAAAATTGTTGAAGCCATTGCTGAGGCTAGATCACATGGTGATTTAAAAGAAAATGCAGAATACCATGCAGCTAAAGAGCAGCAAGGTTTAATTGAAGGTAGAGTGGTTGCTATTAATGATATAATTGCCAGAGCAAATGTCATCGATGTTACAAAAATTGAAAATAACGGAAAAGTAATTTTTGGCTCCACAGTTAAAGTGCAAGATTTAGAAACCAACAAAAATATTTCTTACAAACTTGTAGGGCAAGATGAAGCTGACATAAAAAAAAATCTTATATTTTTTAAAAGTCCCATTGGAAAAGCATTTGTTGGAAAAGATAAAGGGGATATGGTATCTGTTACCACACCTGCAGGTGAGAGAAACTTTGAAATACTTGATGTTGAGTATATTTAAATCCGGTTTAATTTAATTATTTCTTTGACCCTATCTTTCGAAATCTTGAAACCATTTATAATCCACTCATCCTCAATTATTTTCAAAACTCTACCTAATGCCGATCCTTCTTTCATGCCATTTTGTATCAAATACTTTCCATTGAAGGGGAAGGCATGGACTTTAGATTGAAGAATATTCTTAAGTGTTTTTAAAAAATCTTTAAGCTTATATTTAGAATTATTTACAAAATTTAATATATTTAAATTAACAAGGTGACTTTTATTTCTTAAATAAATATTTTTCTCTAAATCTTTATCAAAAAAATCTTTGTTTTCTTGAAGTAATTTTAAATCTTTAGCAAAAGTATTTAAATTTTCTTTAATTTCATTTGAAATATTATATTTATGAGCAAAATATTCATGGTTGTTTTTCTTATCAATAAGTAAAATTGCTAACAAAGTATCTCTGGTTAGTTGAGAATAATTACAAATTTTTTTTAAATGATTTAGCCTCTCAAGGTTTTCAAACTCTGGAAATATAAGAAGAAATATTTCTTTCAAATATGCGTCGTCATTTAAATTAATAAAATTTTTTAAATCTAAAATTTTAAATAATTCTGTTAAAATTCTCTCTTTTGAAATATGCTTAACTCCGTTTAAATTATATTTTATTGCTTGGCTGGATGTGGTCTCTACTTTGCTTTTATACAAAATCTTAAAACGAATAAATCTTATAATTCGAAGATAATCCTCTTCAATTCTTTTTTGTGGGTCACCTATAAATTTTACATTGTTATTTTTAAGATCATTTGTACCCATTTGTGGATCAAAAATTTTTCCATTTATATCTAAATAAATTGCATTTATTGTAAAATCTCTCCTTTCGGAGTCAAGTTGCCAGTCATTTATATATTCTACTTCAGCATGCCTGCCGTCGGTATTAACGTCTTTTCTTAAAGTTGTAAGCTCAAGTTTAAGTTGATCTGAGATTAAAGTAACTGTTCCATGTTTAATTCCAGTATCTATAATTTTAAAGTTAGTATTTTTAAATTTTTCTTTAATTTCATCTGTATTTAATATTGTTGCTATGTCGATATCATCAACTTTATCATGTGTAAGGTGTTTTCTGACGCAACCACCCACAAATCTTGCAACTACGATATCTTTAGCAAATCCCTCTTGTAAAATTTTAAATACTGTTTTTAATTTTTTTTTTTTTTAAAAAGGAAATAAGTTTCTTTTAATTTTCTTTATAAAATTGAAACTTAAATCAAACATAATTTATGGCTGGGGCACTAGGATTCGAACCTAGGATGGCGGTATCAAAAACCGCTGCCTTACCGCTTGGCTATGCCCCAATGTTAAATGATTTGATATATCATAAATTAATATAATTAAACAGTTTTTGCTATTGAAAACCAAAATTTAGGATGCTTGGTCTTCATTTTATTAAGCGCCTTTTTAGCGTTACCTTCGCTATTAAATAAACCGTAACAAACTGACCCAGAACCAGACATTCTTGAAAAAAAACATCCTTTTTCTGCTTTTATATTTGTTAATAATGTTTTTATTACTGGGTGTTTTTTTTCAACAATTGATTGTAGTTCATTTTTATCACTCGAAATAAGCTTAATAAATCTTTTTTTATTATTTGTTTCTTGAAAGCTAAATTTAATTTTTTTTGAATAATTTGTGACATTCGAAAAAATTTTACGTGTAGAACAGCTTATATTAGGACTTGATAGTAAAAAAATTAGTTTATGTTTTTTTTTTAAAACTTTAATTTTTTTAAGATTTTCCAAAAAACCTTGTTTATAAAAAAATAACCTTAAATCTGAACCCACAACTTTTTCAACTTTACTTAATACATTTTCAGTTATTTTGTTTTTTAAGAAGTATCTTAGAATAAAAGCTGCATTACTAGTGCCTCCTCCTAAACCACTAAAAACTGGAATATTTTTAATTATAGTCACAGAATAATAACTTGAGATAATTTTTAATTTTCTCAAAAACTTTAAAAGTTTAATAATTGAATTATTTGATTTTTTTACATGTTTGGCAAAAGGGCCTCTAAATATTATGTCGTCTTTTTTTTTCTTAATCTTATAAATTTTAATTTTATCATTTAAATTAATTAAACAAAAATAAGATTGAATTTGATGTAATCCGCTTTTTAATTTGTAGTTAATGATTAGTGATAAATTAATTTTTGAATAAGATTTAAGGACCATAAACTATAAACCTTTTGTCAATTTCTTATCAATTATTTTTTTTAAATCTTCCTTAGTTTCTTCAAGGTTTAAAACATATTTCCAGTAATATCTTGCTTGTAATTCGTTTCCATTTTTCCACAAAGCATCGCCATAGTGATCGTTAACAATTGGGTCACCTGGCATCAATCTTACTGCCATTTGAAGATACTTTTTTGACTCCTTATATCTCTCTAATTTAAATAAAGCCCATCCAAGAGAATCAATTATAAATGGATCGTTTGATTTTAATTTGTTTGCCTTCTCAAGCATATTCAATGATTTTTGAATTTTAATACCCTGTTCAATCCAAGAATAAGCTAAATAATTTATTACATAGGCCTGATTAGGGTCTGCACTTAAAGATGCTAACAAATCTTTTTCAGCCTTTTTCCATTTTCCAATTCTTTCATAGGCAACCCCTCTTCCATCAGTAGCCTCCGTATATAATGGGTGATCTTTTTTAATATAATTTAAAACTTCAGTATAATACGAAATAGACTTTTCAAATTTTTCGTTATTTTTTAAAAATTCAGCAAAATCAAAAGTTTCATAGACTTTTTTAGTATTTAAATCCTTGTAAACATCACTAGTTAGTTTGACTGCTTTTTTCTTTTTTCCTTCTTGAATAAAAATATTAGCAAGTTGTTTTGTAGAATGCCATTTAAAGGCTTCACCCTTTTTACTCAAATTTTTATAAATAATTTTTGATTTTTTATAATTATTCATTTTATAAAAATTTTCAGCTAACAAAGAATTGTAGAAATGAAAATCCTCATTAAGAAATTTAGCTAAATTGAGATAAAAATTTGATGAAAAGTATATTGATTGAGATGATAATACGTTTGCTGTGATATATAAAATTTCTGCAATTACATGATTTTCTTTTTTACAATTAAATACATTCATATTTTTTTTATTATTTAAATCAATTTCATATTGATTAAGTAATAAATTTCTTGGATAAAGTTTTAATCCTGATTGAACAATATTTTTTGCTCTACTAATATTTCCAGATGAAGTTACATGAGAAGCATAAAAATAAATATACCTAGAAAAATCTGTTTTGTTATTGGAATTAAGCTCGGAAAATAATTCGTTTGTATTTTGACTTTCATAATAACAATTCAAGAAAACATTTTGAATTTTTTTTAAGTTTTCAAACCTTTTATCCAATTTTTTTAACTGTAAAATTGCTTGATTAATCTCAACATTCTTTAAACTTGACCAATTGTATAAAGAACTAGAGACGTAGTTATTTAATATAAACCTAGACTTTTTAATTTTAGCTTTTAAAAAATATTCTTTAGCTAAATTTAAATTTGAATTTTTAAGGTAAAAAATTCCAATTATCAAATGGCTTTCAAAACTTTCTAATTTTAATTTTTCTAACTTTTTAGAATAGTTAAATGCTTCAATCAAATTTCCTGAATTAACAAGTGAGTACAAGTATTTTGTAGAATAATTAATATGGCTTTCTTCCAGGCCATTTAGTTTTTTTAGAAATTTGAAGGATTCATCGAATTGATTGTTATTTAAAAGCAATATTCCTGAAAAATAATCAGACAAACGGCCAGCTTCATTAAATTTATCTAAATTTTTTGCTTCGGATGTTGAAAAAAATATAATGACAAATATAACTTGTCCTATTATCTTAAAACTTAACTTAAATAGATTCATAAAAACTTATGATAAAAAAAATTGTACCTAACCCTATTAAATTAATAAAATATTATAAATTTATTAATCATAATTTAATTTACAATAATAAGGCAATCAACAGATATAAAAAGGATAATTTTGAGCTTTCAGCAGATAAAGCTAGTGATCTGGAAAAATTGAAAAAATCTATTTTATATATAAAAAATTGTGGCCTTAAAAATGAAGCTACAAATATGGTTTTTAGTGACGGAAATCCAAAATCAAAAATTATGATCCTAGGAGAAGCTCCAGGCTCAAATGAAGACCAAGAAGGATTGCCTTTTGTTGGAAAAGCAGGAAATCTACTTGATAAAATGTTAGCGTCAATTAATTTGGATAGAAAAAATGTTTATATATCTAACATTATTAATTACCGTCCCCCAGAAAATAGAAGACCTACAGATGAAGAAATGAAGAGGTATTTGCCTTTTGTAAAAAAACATATTGAAATAATTAATCCTAAAATTTTAGTTTTACTTGGGAGTACCGCAATGAATGCATTAATAGGAGATGATGTTGTAATATCTAAAGTAAGAGGTCAATGGATTGAAAAAGAATTTGGACAATGTAAAACATCAGTAATTGTCACTTTTCATCCAGCTTTTTTAATGAGGCAGCCAACACAAAAAAAGTTAGCTTGGATTGATCTCAAGATGATAAGAGACAAAAAAGCTAAATTATAGATTTATTTGAATACTAAAATAATTACAGCTGGAGTTGATGAAGTAGGCAGAGGTTGTTTAGCTGGGCCGGTAGTTTCAGCAGCTGTTATATTAAAAAAAGGCATTAATTTAGATTTATTAAAAGACTCAAAAAAAATTTCCTTTAAGAAAAGAGTGAAAATCGCGGAACATATCAAGCTTAATTCAATTTATTCTATTGGTGTGGCTTCTGTTGAAGAAATACTAAAAATTAATATCTTACAAGCAGCTTTGCTTTCGATGAAAAGAGCTATCGATCAACTAACTGTAAAACCAAAATTAATTTTAATCGATGGAAAATTTGCACCTCAGGGATTAAGAAATTTTAAAACAATAATTAATGGTGATGAAAAAATTAAATCTATTAGTGCGGCTTCTATTATAGCAAAAGTTTATAGGGATGAGCTTATGATCAAATTATCGGAAAAATTTCAAAATTATGCTTGGGAGAGAAACTTTGGTTATGGCACCAAGGCTCATATGGAGGGTTTAAATAAATATGGCATTACCTCTCATCACAGAAAAGGCTTCAAGCCTATACACAAGATGTTGTCGAACTAAGACTCTAAAGCACTAGAAGACTCCTTTTTTTATTTAAATTGTTTGACCATAGATTCAATTTCGAGTTGAATCATTTGAATGTCAAAAATTCATAACAAAATTATCAATGGTGATTGTCTAAATGAATTAAAAAAAATTCCTGATAAATCTTTTGATTTAGTTTTTGCTGACCCTCCTTACAATATGCAAATAGGTGAAACTTTAACAAGAGCCGATGCGAGTAAGGTAAATGGTGTTGATGATAAATGGGATAAATTTAATAGTTTTAAACATTACGATGATTTTTGCAAAGCTTGGTTAATAGAATGCAAGAGAATACTAAAAGATAATGGAAGTATTTGGGTGATAGGTTCTTATCACAATATTTTTAGACTTGGTTATCATTTACAAAACTTAGATTATTGGCTCCTTAATGACGTAATTTGGCGAAAAAATAATCCTATGCCAAATTTTAGAGGAACAAGATTCACTAATGCTCATGAAACTTTAATTTGGGCTTCTAAAGATAAAAAGTCAAAATACACTTTTAACTATCAATCTTTAAAATGTTTAAATGATGATTTACAAATGAGATCCGATTGGATGCTACCTATTTGTAATGGAAAAGAAAGGTTAAAAAAAAAAGATGGTAAAAAGGTCCATTCTACTCAAAAACCTGAGGCTCTTTTACACAGGATTATTTTAGCCACAACCAATAAAGGTGATGCGGTATTTGATCCTTTTTTAGGAACTGGAACTACAGCAGTAGTTTCAAAAAAGCTAGGTAGAAAATATTTTGGAATAGAAAAAGATAAAAAATATTTCAAAGCTGCGAGTGAAAGAATAAAGAGAGCAAAAATAATAGAAGAGGATTATTTGGATACAATTGAAAATAATAAATCAAAGCCAAGAATACCGTTTGGTTCATTAGTTGAGTTAGGAATTCTTAAACCGGGGACTGTACTTTTTGATCCTAAAAAGAAATTTAATGCAAAAATTATGGTTGATGGTAGCATCAAATGCAAGGAGTCAGAAGGATCAATTCATAAAGTTGCAGCAAAAATTATGGGCGCAGAAAGCTTCAATGGTTGGACATATTGGCATTGTGATATTAACGGGTCAGCAGTCGTTATTGACAGTCTAAGACAAAAATTTATTTCTGAGAGACAAATTTAACTTTTATAAACTCTACCTAGGTAGCCTTTAATAAAAGTTTTACGCTTAACTAAAAACTTCAAAAATATATTTCTAATTTTTTGCATAATTGAGCTTGAAAAATGAAATACGATGAAATTGAAATTTGATCTTTTTCTAATAATTTTAGCTCTCTTAGATCTTGCCTTAAAATATATGTTATTTTTATCTAGTTTATTTTTTTGTAGTAAAGTAAAAATTTCATGCGCACTTTCAATAGACTGTCCCGCTCCTTGAGCCATTGTTGGTAAAAAACCATTGAATGCATCTCCAATATAAAAAACTTTTTTATTTGTTGATGGGAGGATATTAGGTGTAAAATATAAAGGCCAAGATTTAATGTCACTATCAAATAATTTCTTTAAACTAGAATTTTGTTTTAAAACCACTTTCTCAACTAAAGACTTAATATTATCAGGATCATAATTTTTAGCTCTGATTATACAAACCATATTAAATTCTTTTTTTTTATTAATAGGATAAAATACGATATGTGTATTTCCTCCCATCATTAAACTTATATTTTGTTCATTAATATTTAGGTCCAGTTTTGATTTCAAAATTACTCTTACAGCCAAAGCCTTTTTAAATTTTGGTTCATTTTTTTTCTTCTCAAAAAAAGATCTAGTGCTAGAAAATATTCCGTCTGCAACAATTACATAGTCTACAAGATCATTGGTGTTATCATCAAATTTTATTAATATTTTTTCTTTTAATTCAGAAACCTCTTTAATTTTTTTTCCAAATCTTAAATGTTGGGTATAAATATCATCTTTTAAATACTCTATCAAAGTAGATCTTTGCAGAGTTGTATATTTAGCTTCGCTAGTATTAAATTTAGTTAGATTTAAATCACATATTTTCTCATTCTTAATATTATAAAAATCTAAAAAACTTGGATTAAATTTTTTTTCATTACTAATTTTATTAAAATTAATATCATTTAAAATTTTAATACTATTAGTTGCTAGTTGAATCCCATATCCTTCATCAAGTGATAAGCTCTCTTCTTTTTCGTAAACCATAAATTCATGATCAGAGTATTTTTTTAAAAAATTTGCAAGGGTTAGTCCTGCTATGCCGGCTCCGATAATTGCTAATTTTTTTTTCATTAAAATAAAATTGAAACCTGTTTAAATATTTTTTTTGTAAAGCTTGGAATAAATTCCTTATTATTTTTTAAAAAGTACCAATTATAATTAGAGGGTTTTTTATTAGAGAATCTATAGTATAAATTTATATTCAGTTTCAAATTTGAAATAGAATTCTTATAATTTTTTAAAAATTTCCAACCTTTATCTTTAATTATTTTTTTTGTTTCTTTCATTTCAGGTAAATTAAAGTTTTTAAGAAAGCTTATTTTATTTTTTTTTGTTAAAGCTATTTGTTCATTTCTATTTAAATAACAAAAAATATCATAATTCATTTTTTTTATCATTTTATTTTCTTTAGTTGTAATTTTTTTTTTAGATTTAAAATATTTACAGCTTTTATTCAAACAGCATACACTACATTTTGGGTCTTTCGGTTTACATATTAAAGCCCCAAACTCCATTAAGGCTTCAATAAAATCTGCATTTCTATTTGTACTAAAGAGTTTTTTTTTATTTAACAAAATTAATTTTTCAAAATTTATTCTTTCTTTTTTTTTATTAATGAACCTTGCAAAAACTCTTTTTACATTTCCATCTATTGCAATTTTTGGCTGATTGTAGATTAATCCAAGTAAAGCGTTGGCTGTATACTCTCCTACTCCTGGTAACTTTTTAACCTCATCAATAGTATTAGGAAGTTTTGAATTATAATATTTTACTAATAGTTTTGAAGAGGCTAAAAGATTTCTCGCTCTCCTATAATAACCTAACCCTTCCCACAATTTTAAAATTTGTTTTTCACTGCTTTTAGATAATGCCTTGAGGGTCTTAAACTTTTTTATAAATCTGTAAAAATAAGGTATAACTGTTTTTACTTGAGTTTGTTGCAACATGAATTCACTTAAAATCCTATAATATAGCTTTTTTGGTGATTTTTTGCTCACACGCCATGGCAAACTTCGTTTGCTATTATCATACCAAGCTAGAATTTTTTTTGATAATGTTGGACTTAAATGCATAGTAAAAATAATAATAAAAACACAACTTTCATACAAGGGCTTAGACCTTTTTCAAGCTCAATTCCAAAAACTTTAAAAAAACATTTGAGAAAAGGTGGTTATAATTATTCTAACATAGTTGATAATTGGACTAAAATGGTAAATAAAAAAATCTCTGATGCTTGCTACCCTATTACTGTTAAAATTGGAAAAGAAATGAGAAACGGAACATTAGTTCTTAATGTAATTCATGGTAAAGAGATGGAGGTTGAGTATGAAAAAACAGAAATAATAAATAAAATAAATAGTTTTTTCGGCTATAATTGTATAAAGCATATTTCTTTGAGAATTGTACAAAATAAAATTAACGTCAATGATAAGGTTTTTCCAAAAATAAAAGACTTAACAAAAATAAAGGAAAAAATGAACAAGGTAAAAAATGAAGAACTTAAGAGTTCTCTAAATAATTTTCTTAAGGCATTTAATGAAAGAAATAAATAAATTTTTTTATAAAATAACTTTTTTAATATTTTTTGCGTTTTCCGCGCAAGCCGAAAGTAAAGTTTTATCAATTGGAAGCCCTAATGCTGAAATAACAATAAAAGTATTTTCTTCTTTAACATGCCCTCATTGTGCCAACTTTCATGAAAATGTTTATGAGAAGTTAAAAGAAGAATATATTGACAGAGGTTTAGTAAAATTTGAGCATCATCCTTTCCCATTAGATCTTGCTGCATTAAATGCTGAAATCATAATTAGATGCCAAGATAATAATGAAAAAAAATTTAAACTGTTAACCGAGATATACAAGAAACAAACAACTTGGGCTGTTGGATCTGATATAAATAAGATAAATGAACTAATTAAAAAAGTCGGAATTAATTTTGATCTAAGTAATGAAAAGATGGACGCATGTCTAAAAGATGATCGGGCTCAAGATGAAATCTTAGAACAAAGAATAGAAGCTCAAAAGAAATATAAAATAGAGTCTACTCCAACAATAATAATTAATGAAAAAAAATATTCAGGTAAAATTAATTATAATCAATTCAAAAAAGCTATAGAAAAAAAATTATAGATGAACTTCAAGAAACTTGAAATAAACGGTTTTAAATCTTTTTCAGAAAAAACAATTTTCCTTATTGAAAATGGTCTTACGGGAATAGTTGGTCCCAATGGCTGTGGTAAATCAAATATAGTAGAGTCTTTGAGATGGTGTATGGGAGAAAACTCAGCAAAAAGTATGAGAGGCTCTGGTATGGAAGATGTTATTTTTTCAGGAACTTCAAATAGGCCTTCAAAAAATATTTCTGAGGTTACTTTACTTTTGGATAATCAAAACAAAGAATGTCCAGCACAATACAAAGAGTTTGATGAAATTTCTATAAAAAGAAAAATTGAAAAAGATAAAGGGTCAAAATATTATATTAACAATAAAGAAGTTAGAGCTAGAGATGTTCAAACATTTTTTGCGGACTTATCAACTGGAGCGCATTCTCCATCTCTAATAAGTCAGGGAAGAATTGGTCAACTCGTTACAGCTAAACCTATAGAACGAAAATCGATACTAGAAGAAGCTGCGGGAATATCTGGGATTCATGCAAGAAGACAAGAGGCTGAAACTAGATTAAATGCTGCAGAGAACAACCTCAAAAGAGCTGATGAATTAAAGAAACAACAACAAAAACAGCTAGATAATTTAAAAAAACAAGCTGAAGAAGCAACACGATACAAGGAAATATCTAGAGAGATAAAAAAGATAGAAGCCGGGTTGTATTATTTAAAAATCATTGAAATAGAAAAAGATAAAAAACTTATAGCAGAAAAATTAAGCGAATTAGATGATGAAATAAGTGCAATTAATATAGATTTTAATCACAACAATACCTTGCTAGAGGAGGAAAATAAAAAGCTAACACCTTTAAGAGATAAAAAAATGGAAAGCGCAGCAAAACTCCAGAAGATAAATTTAGATATAGCAAATCTTGTAGATGAAGAGGCTAGAGTTAAATCTCTGCAAGAAAAACTGGAAAAATCAATAAAAACAATTGAGTCTGATCTTGAGCGTGAAAGAAGTATTTCGTTAGACGCAGATATAAATGAAAAAAGAATTTCAAAAGAAAAGAAGGAGCTTTTAAAAACAGAGAATGAATTACTGGAAGTGGAAAATAATTCATCAAAAGAGCTTAAAAATTCAAAGGCCCAACTAGAATCTTTGCAAACCCAATTAGATGATGTTTTAGATAAAATTGAAAAAGATATTGATGAAGATAAAAAGCTTTCAAAAGACTCCTTTATAAATTTAAAAAAACTTGTAAAAAAAATTACATCTACGCAAGAAGAATACGCAGAAAAGTATGGAAAGGATAAATCTATCCAAAATGACTCGATTAAAAGAAGAGAAAGAATTAAAAATATTGATGTGGAGTTAGAAAATTGGAGCAACTTGAAATCTAATTCTGAAAAAATGAATTCAGAATTAACAGAACGTAAAAATAAATTACTTTTAGAATTAAGTGATAATCAAAAAAATCCTGAGCGTATTGCAACTTCAAAAGGCCAAAATTTACAAAATCTAGAAAATACAAAAAAAAGAAATGAAGAGATTGAGAATGAATTAATTGAGGCTGAAGAAAAATATAATTCTATAAATCAAAACTTAAAGGAAGTTCAATTAAAACTATCTACTTTAAGAGAAAACAAAGCTCGAAATGAAGCTACTATCGAAGGAATAGAAAATAGAAAAAAAGATTTACTACATTCAGTAAAAAATGAGTTAAATATAAGTGAAGAGACTTCTTTACTATCTCAATCTGATTTAAATGATATTTCTCCAAGCAACATGCCTTCACTTGATGAACAATCTGAAAAAGCTGAAAAAACAAAAAAAAGAAGAGAATTGCTTGGCTCAGTTAATCTTAGAGCTGATGAGGAAACTAAAAGATATGAAACAGAAATAAAAAAGATGGAGGATGACAGAGCCGATCTTTACTCGGCAATAGTTAAATTAAAAACAAGTATTGATGAATTAAACCAAAAAGGACGTGAGCGTTTACTCGAAGCTTTCACAAAAGTTAATAGAAAATTTAATGAAGTCTACACAAAATTATTTAACGGGGGCACGGCAAAAATTGAACTTGTTGACTCTGATGATCCTCTTGAAGCCGGATTGGAAATGTATGTTTCTCCGCCAGGAAAAAGATTGCAATCAATATCTTTACTATCAGGCGGTGAACAAGCTTTAACAGCTATGTCTTTAGTGTTTGCAGTGTTTTTAGTAAACCCATCTCCAATTTGTGTTTTAGATGAAGTCGATGCACCATTAGATGACTCAAATGTAACAAGATTTTGTAATTTATTGGACGAACTTACAAAAATTACAAAAACAAAATTTATTATTATTACCCATCATGCATTAACTATGTCCAGAATGCATAGGCTATATGGAGTAACAATGGCTGAACAAGGGGTTAGTCAGTTAGTTTCTGTTGATTTACAAAAAGCAGAGGAGCTGGTTGCTTGAAGCACCTAAATGACCATTCCTGAAGACTTTAAAACTCGCTTAAAAATTGCAAAATCAAAAATTAGAAAACAAGTGCAATCAGATAGTGAAAAAAGAGGCTCATTTATGGGCAGCGCTTTTAAACTAGGGACTGAACTTGTTGCTGCTGTGGCAGTTGGGACAATTATTGGGTTTATTTTAGATAGTTGGTTTGATACTAAACCTTGGTTAATAATAATTTTCTTTTTTTTGGGTGCGGCTTCAGGCATGTTAAACGTTATAAGAACAGCCAACCGAATGCAAAAAGAGGAATAAATAAAGGAATTTATGGCAGGAAATCCAATGCAACAATTTAGTGTTCATAAAATTGGACCAGAAATTAAAATTGCAGGAGTAGACTTATCTTTCACTAATGCAAGCTTATTTATGATTATTAGCACTTTTGCCATCTTAATTTTTTTATTCTTAGGAACAAAGGAAAGAAAAATTGTTCCAGATAAAGTTCAACTCATTGCAGAAATGTTTTACAGTTTCGTAGCTAAAATGATAAGTGACACTGCGGGCTCAAAGGCAAAACCATATTTTCCTTTTATATTTAGTTTATTTATGTTTGTTTTATTTTGTAATATGATTGGTATGCTCCCCTACTCATTTACCGTTACCAGCCATATTATTGTAACTTTAATATTAGCTTTATTTATCTTTGTTGCTGTAACAATAATTGGGTTTGCAAAACATGGTCTTAAATATTTAAGTATTTTTGTACCAAGTGGTGTTCCTGCTGTTTTACTCCCATTAATAACTATAATTGAAATTATCTCTTATCTAAGTAGACCAGTAAGTCTTTCTGTTAGATTATTTGCAAATATGATGGCGGGTCATACAATGTTAAAAGTTTTTGGAGGTTTTGTAATAAGTTTAGGAATATTAGGTGGCTGGTTACCACTTAGTTTTTCAGTAGCATTAACTGGCTTGGAAATTTTAGTTGCATTTTTACAGGCTTACGTTTTTGCAATATTAACCTGCATCTATTTAAATGATGCATTAAATTTACACCATTAAATAAAAAAAGGAGGAAAAATGGAGTTAGAAGCGGCAAAAATGATTGGAGCAGGTCTTGCTGCAATCGCACTAGCTGGAGCAGGTGTAGGTATCGGAATTATTTTTGGTAACTACCTTTCTGGAGCTATGAGAAATCCATCTGCAGCGCAAAAACAATTCCCTAATTTACTTTTAGGATTTGCTTTAGCTGAGGCAACTGGATTATTTGGACTAGTGGTAGCATTGATTATTTTATTTGCATTTTAATATTATAAATATGAAGCGTTACTTAAGTTTAATAATAGCTATTTCGGCTATACAAAATGATTTGTTTGCAGCTGAGGCGGGTATGCCTCAGCTGGATCCAACGTATTGGGCATCACAAGCATTTTGGTTAATTTTAACATTTACAGTTTTATACATATCAATAGCGAAATTATATCTACCCAAAATAAAAAATAATCTTGATGATAGGGAAAATAAAATTAAAGATGACTTAGATGCTGCAAATAAATTTAAAGATTTATCTGAGTTAAAATTGAAAGAATATGAAAAAATTTTGGAAAACTCAAAAAAAGAAGTAATTAAAATACACCTGGATTCAAAAAATAAATTAGACAAAGATATACAGACAAAAAAAGATGTGATGGATAAAGAGATAGAAACTGAAATAACTAAAGCTCAACAAGAAATTAATGAGCTTAAAAAAAATTCTATTTTAGATATTCAAAATATTTCAAAAGATTTAGCTTCAAATATTATTGAAAATATATCTGGTGATAAATTAAATGAGAGCAGTATTAAAGCTGCCGTAGCAGAGGTTGCAAAGAAAAATATAAGTAAATATTTATGACAATAGACGCAACATTTTGGGTAATGATATCCTTCTTCCTATTCGTAGGATTATTGATTTACTTTCAAATACCTCAAAAAATTAGAACGACCCTCGATGAAAATATCCTAAATATCAAAAATCAAATTAATGAAGCTGATAAACTTAAAGAAGATGCAAAAAATATATTAACCGAACATGAAAAAAAAATAAGCAACTCTAAAACTGAAATGAAATCAATGATAGATAAAGCTAATGAGGAAGCTGAAAAAAATGTAATTAAAGTAAATGAGGATTTTCATAATTTCATGGAAAATAGGAAAAAAAATGCTGAAGATCGTGTTAAGCAACTAAAAAATCAGGCTCTAAAAGATATAAAAAATACCTCTGTTAGAATTGCTATTGAGTCAGTTGAAAAACTATTAAAAAATTCCCTTGATAAAAGTAAACTAGATAAAATTTACACATCCAGTATTGAAGAAACAAAATTAGCACTTAAGAAAAAATCCAGTTAGAATAGGCCATAATTAATAATGGCAAAAAAAATAATAGTTATCGGCTCTGGCTTTGGTGGCCTTGCAGCGTCTTTAAGGCTAAAAGCTAAAGGCTATAAAGTTACTTTGATTGAAAAACATCCTGACCTTGGTGGCAGAGCAAGAGTTTTTCAAAAAGGTGAATTTATATATGATGGCGGTCCTACTGTAATTACTGCACCCTATCTCTTTGAAGAATTGTTTTCTTTATTTAACAAAAAAATTTCTGATTACGTAAAAATTGTTCCCTTAGATTTGTGGTATCGTTTTGTGTTTAATGATGGAGATACATTTGATTACACTGGAGATGATAAATCTATGGAAGAACAAGTTAAAAAATATAATCCTAATGATTATGATGGATACAAAAAACTAGTTAAATTTACTGAAAAAATTTTTGATAAAGGTTTTACAGATTTATCTGACAAACCTTTTAGTAATTTAACTTTTATGATGAAACAAATTCCATCTCTATTAAAATTAAAAAGTTACAAATCTGTCTATAGTCTGGTTTCAAATTATATATCCAATGAAAAATTAAGAAGAGTATTTAGTATGCACCCTCTTTTAGTTGGTGGAAATCCTTTCAGCACCACTTCAATTTATACGCTAATTTTATTTCTAGAAAAAAAATGGGGTATTCACTATTCAATGGGTGGAACAGGAAGTGTTGTAAAGGCTCTAGAAAAATTAATGATAGAGGAAAATATTAAGATTTTTAAAGATGCTGAAGTTACAGAAATTCTTACAGAAAATAAAAAAGTTAAAGGGGTAAAAATAAATAATTCAAAGATAATAAATTGTGACTACATAATTTGTAACTCGGATCCACCAAATGTTTACAATAACTTAATTAAATCAAAAAAAGATTATAATTTTTTATTTAAACAAAAAATGAAAAGAATGGATTATTCAATGGGATTATTTGTTTATTATTTTGGTTCCAAAAAAAAATATAATGATGTAGCCCATCACACAATTTATTTTGGTGATACTTACGAAAAGCATCTAGATAAAATTTTTGAGAAGAAAGTACTCACTGATGACATAAGTTATTATCTACATAGGCCATCAGCGACAGATCCAAATATGGCACCAGATGATCAAGATGCTTTTTATGTTTTAGTACCTGTGCCTAATAATTTATCTAAAATAAATTGGATTAAAGAAGGAGATAAATTTAAAAATTTAGTTTTAGAAAAAATGGATAAAACAATTTTACCTGGGATTAAAGAAAATGTTGTTAGCGATTTTTATTTGACACCTGATTATTTCGAAATAGATTTAGCAACTCTTCATGGATCAGGTTTTTCAATTCAACCTAAATTTTCACAATCAGCTTATTTTAGATTTCATAATCAATCAGAAATATTTAAAAATTTATACTTTGTTGGAGCAGGAACTCATCCTGGGGCGGGTATGCCTGGTGTTCTTTCGTCTGCAAAAGTTTTAGATAAATTATTTTAATGGAAACTAATTTATTAAAGAAACATGCAAAATCTTTTTATTGGGCAAGTTTTTTCCTTTCAAATGACGTTTATAATAAATGCTCCTCTTTATATAATTTCTGTAGAACATTAGATGATATAGTTGATAATGATAACAAACTAGAGGTTAAAAAAGAAATTTTTTTAAAATTTAAAAAAGATTTCATGAATAAAAATCTTAACAATCAAATTATAAATGATATGTGGTCGATAATTAATAGTGAAAATATTTCTAAAAAAATTGTAATTGATTTGTTTGATGGAGTTGAAACAGACCTTGAAGAAAAAGTAGAAATTAATTCAAAAAAAGACTTACTTGTTTATTCTTATAGGGTGGCTGGAACTGTCGGGCTAATGATGTCAAAAATACTGAAAGTAAATAATAGAGAATCTCTAAGAGGAGCGATTGATCTTGGCATAGCCATGCAACTTACAAATGTCGCTCGAGATGTATGCGAAGATAATAAGCGTAATAGGAAATATATACAATCTGATTTTTCCTCAATAAAGGAAACCATATATGAGTCTGAAATTTTTTATCAAAAATCTTTTAAAGCTATCAGCAGTATTTCGATAAGGTCTCGATTTTCGGTAATCGTAGCAAGGCGTATTTATAAAAAAATTGGTGATTATATTCTTATGCAAAAAAATATAGAAAATTTCAATAAAGCGGGCAAAATCTATGTCCCTTTATTTGAAAAAGTAGTTCAAACTTTTTTATCAATTTTTGACTTCGTTAAGTTATTGTTTGTTAAGGATTTAAGTTACTATAATCACTCACATCATAATATTTTGGAGCAAGAGATTAATTTGAATGAAAGAATTTGATTATATAATTATTGGTGGTGGATGTGCAGGTTTATCTTTAGCCTATGAACTTGAAATTAATAATAAGTTGAAAGAAAAAACCTTGGCTATTATTGAAACTCGTGATGAATACAAAAGAGATAAAACATGGTCATTCTGGAAAGTTTTCGACCATAATTTTGAAGATTGCGTGATAAAAAGTTGGAATAATTTTACAATTAACTCCTCAGAAGGTTTTCACGAATTAATGAATAAATCTTTTCCTTATCAAAGTATTAATAGTGAAAAATTCTATAAAAAAATAAATTCGAAACTCAGTTTGAACCCTAATGTAAGTTGTTTTAAACGTCTTAACGAGATTAATTCGGAAAACTCATTAATTTTCAACAGTGTTTTTGAAGATAAATTAGATAAATCTAAGTTATGGCAACACTTCCAAGGAATTGAAATAGAAACGTCTAATGATATTTTTGATGATGAAATTGTAAACTTAATGGATTTTAATTGTGATCAGAAAAATGATGTACATTTTTTCTATACTCTACCCTTCAGTAAAAACACAGCATTAATTGAAACTACATGGTTATCAGACTTAGAAGATTCAAGTCTTATGAATTATGATTTACAGTTAGAAAATTATATTAAAAATAATTTAGGTATTAAAAATTATAAAATAAATTTTATAGAAAAGGGTGCTATACCCCTATTTTATCCTAATTTTAAAAATGATGGCAAAACAATCAATATTGGCTCAGCTGGTGGAATGACTAGATTGAGTACGGGATACACTTTTTTAAATATCCAAGAACACAGTAAATATATTGTAAAAAATATTGATACAATTGAAAAAACAAAAACATATAATATAGGAAGAAAGTATCAGCTCTTAGATAAAATATTTTTAAAGGTTCTGGAAAATTATCCAGAAAAAATGCCAAAGATATTCTTCAATATGTTTAATACCTCTTCAAATACTGCTATCAAATTTTTATCTAATAAAAGCAACATTTTTGAAGATATTAATATTATAAGTAAAATGCCTAAATTAATTTTTATGAAAGCGTTATTTTATTAATGGAAAAAATAAGTTTTAATCACTCAGTAATATTTTTCAATTTTTGTATTTTTGTAAGCCCGTTTTATTTCATATCAAAATTTGAACCAATAATTTTTTGTCTTTTCTTAATATTAATTCTAGGAATTTCTCACGGTGCATTAGATGATATTAAAGGAAAGAAACTCTCAAAATTGTTTGGCTATAAATCATCTTTTTCCTTTTATTTTACTTACATATTAATTTCACTTCTAATAATAATTTGCTGGTTAATATTTCCTAATGTCATTTTGTTATTATTTTTAATTGTCGCTTCATACCACTTTGGTAAAGAGGATACGGTTTTTTCTTTTAAAAAAAAATATTGGATACCTGAATGTTTATACTTTTTTAAAGGTTCAACAGTAATCATAGCCCCACTATTATTTCAAAAGGATAAAACTAATGAAATATTTCAAACTTTGAACTTTAACGTTTTTGATTCTCGAATATTTACTGATCAGTTTTTAATAATTTTATTGTGCCTAAGCTTTTTATCATCTTTGTATATTTCAAATCATAAAAACACTGACTTAAAAGGATTAATGTTTATGGATTTCTTTTCATTGATAATATTAAATTTTTTCTTAACTCCTATTTTAGCTTTCACACTTTATTTTTGTTTTCTTCATTCTATAAGACATTCAATCACTTTAATTTTTGAGCTAGATAAATCTTTTAAATCAGGTCTAAAGAAGTTTATAAATAGAGCTATTCCTCTAACTTTTATCACTGGAGCAATATTTTTAATTGCAGTGTATCTTTTAAATAATTTTTATATGCTCGATGAGGCT
>Ga0213861_10000385_pt1 | contig 38516 bp, 38 predicted proteins | sample PICome_4_FD_160110 | JGI IMG/M metagenome (GOLD analysis project Ga0213861, IMG submission 160110) | Coastal seawater microbial communities near Pivers Island, North Carolina, United States - PICO131 | ecosystem: Environmental > Aquatic > Marine > Coastal | place: USA: North Carolina... | reverse complement strand
ACTGCGTAAAGTCCTAATGCAGTCATCGCACCTTTAACAACTTCGTATCTAGTTCTGCTGTTAGTCAGTTGATCGAACAATGAAGCCTTCTCCATCTGTTGCTCAACACCGTAAGATTTACCTACTCCTGGAGGACCTGAAACAATCATTGCTCTAATGTCCCCTGCGATAGTAGCCTTAGCCATATCGTCAAGTATGTTGAATCTAGTTTTGATTCTGTCCATTGCTTCTTCATCAGTCTCAGTGACTGTTGGAGCAAGTTCTAAGTTAGCATCTGCCATGATAGGTTTCTCAGTTCCCCATGTGATGTCGTTAATGTTATTAACTTTGATTTTAACATTAGCAATTTGAACTTGGGGAAACTTACCGTCATTTTTGACAGTAACAAACCCACCTCGTTTGCCTGTTGCGTAACCTTTAACCAACTCAAATTGTTGATTAACGATTGGTTGATTTCTGTACTCTCCGTACTTTACTGTGATAGTCTGTGTCATATTTAACTCCGTTGTGTCAGTTTGTCGTTATAATGTAATTATACTACCTTTGGGTAGCAATGTCAAGCCTTTGGGTAACTTTTTTTTGATTTATTTTGTTACTTTTTTTGCTTTTCATACTATCTATTATACGGGTTTTGGGCATAAATGTCAAGCCCTAATCTCCATTATTTACAATTATTTTGACTAATCTACTTGGATATCTTCCATTCCAGCAGTTCTGAGTCGTACAATATGACCCATTTGCCACTGTTTAGCATCTAATCCTTTCATAATGCCCAGATACTTGTTTCTAAGCAGGGCTACTTCATTGATCAGATACTCAAAGTCTATGACTTCATCCTCACCATCCACATATTTTTCAGCATCACGTGAGGTCAATGCTCGTTGATACTTCTCTAAGTATTTTTGAAAGTGGGTTCTACGTATTTTACGCAGTTTAATATTAAGAAGGTTGAGCACCGCTTCAATCTCTTGGAGTTGATTGAAACGATGTTCTGTTATGCCTGGCAGTGCTGATATATGTTTTTCAACATAACCAGATACCATACAATCCTTTTTACTAGATATGAGTTCAGTTTCGTAATGTGCAATGAAGTCAGGTATTACTGACAGATCATGGCTAATACGTGTATACCAATTCAAGTAATACTCCTAATCCCAATCATCATCATTAGAATCATCATAGTCGTCCTCATCCTCTTCCCAGACTTCATCTTCGTCATCTGAAAAGTAAGATAAGGCTTCTTTGATTTTCTTATCGTCCTTAAAGGCTTTCTTAATTTCTTGTGCAGACATTCCTTCGTCAATCAAGTGATTAACTAATACATCTGCCGCTTCATGGATATCACCATCTTCGATTGAAGGTTTGATAACTACCCATACTCTAGCCAAATCATTCAAATTCATATGCTATTCCTCTACTGTCTCTAATGCATCGTCCTCAGTATTTACTTTATCCATTGCATCTTTAACTTCAGAGTATTCTATCATAAGATTATCTAAACAACCATCTTCGTTTGCTTCCCAAGGCTTTCTAAACTTGAGAACTTCTTCGCCAGATTGTGAGATATATTTTAAACGATTACCTTGCTTAGTTAACAAGCCTGATTTCTCAAACAAGTCAACAAGACCTGAATAAGGATTCATACCTGTTTCATAAGGAATCTTCACTTGCACACCCTCGAAAGGTTTTGCATAACGAGTCTTCATTACTTTACAGCCTGCACGAATACCTTTTACTTCAGAGATTTTATTCCCTGCCGCATCTTCTTTCAGTTTCATCTTCTTCATTGCTACAACAATACTTGATGCATAGATAAAGCCTTGACCGCCTGATATTTTATCATCTGGGTCAAACATATCTTGTGATGCATATGTATGATTAGTTGCAACAAGTCCAACGTTATAACTTCCGAACATGTTAACAGAGTTTCTGACTAATGATGTCAGTGCCTTGGGCTTACGACCCATGTCACCTTTCATATCACCTTTGTCGAATTGATCAACATCAGTTGGTGTCAACATCATACCCAATGAGTCAATTACAAATAACACTTTAGGACGTTCTTCGTCTGCCATGTCTTTATAATCTTTCATAAAGGTTGATATAGTTTTTGCTACATCGTCAATCATACTCATGCTTAACTTAAGAAGTTTTTCTTCTGAAGTGTCAACTTGTAATGCTTGTAGCCATGCTTCATCAAGTGCGTTCTCTGTGTCAATTAAGACTACAAAGATACCTTGATCTTGTGCCGCTTTTACAATGTTGCCTGCGGCAAAGTATGATTTACCTGCGCCTGATTCTCCTGCAAAGACTGTTACTTTACCTAGAGGAACACCTTTATTAAAGTCTCCTGAGATAAGATAGTTCAATGCATAAGAACCTGTTGAGATCCAATCAGTTGGATCGTTGAAACCTATAGACAAGCCGTCGATAGATTTGGTTATGTCTTTCCTAAATTTGGAAACGTCAAATGGTTTTGCCACGTTTACTCCTATTGATTAGATTGTTTGTTATTAATTCTACTAGAGTTAGAAGGCTTTTGCAAGATTTCTGGGCAGGCTTCAGCCATGTCATCAAAATCATAATCAGCAGGGAAATGCCTTAGTGCGCCTCTTGCCCTATCTCTGATAAGACTCGGTACACGTGGAGTTTTGCCTGGATCGCAAAGTTCTTCTAATAATTTCTTCCCTTGTTTAAGGGCTCTAAATCTTTCGTCTGGTAGTGTCATTGTTTTTCTCCTACAAATACGGGGGAGTTTCCTCCCCCAGACTTGCAATTCTTACGAATTGTTTTGTCTTGCACGAATCATTGCTAGAATGTCTTGTGCTTTATCACTAGATGGTTCAGATGTTTCTGCTGGAGCCGCTACTGGAGTTTCTACAGCGGGTGCTGTTTCAACTGCGGGTGTAGCAACTGGGGCAGGTGTCTCAACTGCGGGCGCCGAAGCACTTGAAGTTGATTCATCTACTTTTGTATCAGCAGTCGCGGGTGCATCTACGCCGAATGGACGATAGTAAGCACCGAACTTGTCAGCATCATATGGACGACCATCTACTGATGCCTCGAACATTTCTTTAATGACACGTAACTCTGACTCACTTGGCTTCTTAGGTAAGAAGTCTGCTAAGTTGAATAGACCATTTGCTTCAATAGCCGCTTGTTCTACATCAGTTAGAGCAGATTCTTTTCTGGACCATGAAGATGTTGAATAATCAGCATACTGACCTTTCGTAGTTTTTCTGATATTAAAATCAAGACCACGCATTAAGTCAGTTGGCAATTCTTCGATCTCTGGATCCATCAATGAACTTTTGATAGTTTGAAAGATTTGAGGCGAAATAACAAATCTACGAATAGGATTCGCAGGGGTGTTGTCTTCCCCAATTGGGTTTTGACGTACAAAGCCTTGAAAGATGTATGAACGTTTCTTCCAATATTTGTTCGCCATTTCTTTTAGAGTTTCGTCTTTGTACCAAGGACGAACTTCTGCAAGTACGGGACAGTTCTCACCGAACATTTCTACGCACGGTACTTGAACTGTTACTTGTCTCACATTTGGATCACCTTTCACGCCATTAAACGGAAGTTTAATAACTTGTCTCTCTATCCAAAAGAACGAATTGTTTGGATCCGCATCGGGTAAGAAACGTAGTGAGCAAGATGCTCCTTCGTCCATTTTCCAATGAGGGAATATCGCTCCGTCAGATGTTGGATACTTAGATCCAGATGATTTATTTTCTTGTGCCGCGAGACGGGCACGTATGTCTGCTAGACTGGCCATAATGATTTCTCCTTTAAATATGCCTAATTATAGTTCTATATGTGTTGTCGCAAGACCGAAGCCTCACTAGTTTAGTTTTCAGAGATAAATCTCTAACACATGAATCTATTATACACTAATATCTTCCTATGTCAATAAGTATTTATCACTAATGTACCCAAAAGAATAAAAACTTAAAGAGTACGATTCCCAATATAGGGACCTGAGTAACAACAATCTCTTTTGTTGAATGCTGACTAAGGGTTAAGTAGTCTTTTCGTTTCCAAAATCATAAATACTAGTGCGAACTAACCTACAATTAAGGAAACGATAATATGCATTTCAAACATATGAGAATCGCACTAATATTATTTAGTGTGGTATTTGCCAGCGAAAATATTTATGCTCAGGCTACTGGCACCTGTACAGCAGGTACAGAGAATTGTGAGGCGAGTACGTCCACAACCACTACTACCAATACAAATACGAACAACAATACGAACAACAATACCAGTACCAATACTAATACTTCGACTAATACGAATACTAGTACCAATACGAATACCAATAATAATACCAATACTAACACCAATACTAATAATAATACTAATAACAATACCAACAATAACACCAATACTAACACCAATACTAACACCAGTACTAATACCAACACTAACAATAATACAAATACCAGTACCAATACGAATACTAATAATAATACCAGTAATAATACTAGTAGCAATACCAATAGCAATACTAATAATACAACGTATAGCGGTACCAACAACAATACCAACAACAATACCAACACTAATAATAATACTAGTAATAATACCAATACTAACACCAACAATAATACCAATAACACAACCAGTAATAACACCAATAACAATACTAACAATAGTACGGTGAACAGTACTTCCAATAACACAAATACTAATAATAACAATTCGACAATTGACCAAAATGTTAACAGTAACAGTAATTCTACATCGAATAATACCAATACTAATAACAACAATAACAATTCGACCTCAAACAATACCAATAACAACAATAACACTTCGACCAGTACAAGTGATTCTAATGTAACGACTAATAACAAGTCAGAAAACAAAAACGAAAACACTAATACCAATAATAACACCAACATAAACAAAACTGATCAAACTATTAAACAAGAGATCACAACTAAGGCACCACCAGCAAGTGCGATTGCACCGAGTATCGGGTCTAGTTATTCACAAGACTTATGTACAACAGGTGTGTCAGGAGCGTTTCAGGGTCAAGTATTCGGCTTATCAGGTGGTAAGTCAGTTAGAGATATGAACTGTGAAAGAATTAAGTTATCCAAAACAATATATGATATGGGTATGAAAGTAGCCGCAGTATCATTAATGTGTCAGGATCCTAGAGTATTTCAAGCAATGGAAATGGCAGGAACACCTTGTCCGTACATGGGTGCAATTGGACCAGCCGCTTCTGATCAATGGGAAGAAAATGAAGACAGACGTCCTGATCAAAAGAAAGGCGTTAAGAGTAAAGTCTTAGGCGTGTTTAGTTCTAACAAAATTGAAGTTGATAAAATATCAAACGTAACTGCTGATGAAGCCGCTTATATAGAAAAATGTACTAGACCTGACTTTAAAGGAAGACGTAAATCTACTAAGAGTTGTGAGGCAGAATGGCACGATTCAAAATAATATCAGCATTATTACTATTAGTATCATCTAGTTTAGTTGTAGCACAGACCGCACCAAACTACGGTCAATCTAATGCAGATGGTACTAATACTATCTATAGTACAACAGACAACTACGGTAATTTATACAATCTGTATGATCTTTACTTTGCAGATGATGATACCAATAATGGTGTTACTAAGTGTCAATTTGCAGATGACACTGGCTGTAATGTAACTGGTGAGTTTGGATTCTCATGGGAGTGGCACAACGAATCCTTTACTCATGGATTAATGAGTACAAACGGTTGTCTTAAATTATTAACATCAAGTTCTTTTTCTAGTAGTGATTACTGTGGTGACTACACACCTAATCAATTAGGTAGTGGACAAAATGGTTATACTAAAACTGCAACTAATACACTTTTTCCTTTCTATACTGATTTAATCTATGCTGATATGGAAAAGACAGGAACAGAAGATAGTGCAATGATGTTTAAAGCATTTGATGACTATGTTATTTTTGGTTGGTATTACATGGCAGAGTTTGGATATCATAATAACTCAACAGCCTCTAGTAACAGTTTTGAATTATATCTATTTGATTATAATGACTCTCGTACAGTTTGTGGAGATAATGACGATGATGGTTGTACTGATGCAGAAAGAGCAAACGTTAATAAACCTGACAACTATGGATTTTTGTATAGAGAATTAGATATTAAAAACCATGATGTTCTAATAGGTGAACAAAAAAATACTACAAACTACACTCAATATCTATTCTATGATGACAATGTAGACAATGATGGTGATGGAAGTGCTGACATGACATTTGACGAAATGGATGATGGATACTTAGAAGACGGTGGAGGAATATTCTATTCTGAAGCCAGTGGTGAGCCCGTTCAGTGTCAAAGTAATCCTTTATACTCAACTGACTGTTTATTATATGATATTGCATTTCAAGAGGCTCAATGTGATATTGACCCACAAAGCAGTGAGTCATGTACTTTTTATCAGGCACTAGAAGATGATGCAGGATTAGCATGTGAAATTGATCCTATGTCAGATCCTTCATGCCCTGGATATCAACAAGCAATAGATTTTGCAACTGATCCTAACTTTGACTCTAGTACAGGTTTAGTTACTGACCCAACAACAGGATTGACTTATTCAGTTAGCGGTCCAGTTGATGACAACAGTTGGGTAGAGTATGACGAAAACAGTGGTCCTAGATTTGATGATCATTATGGTGATGACGGTGGTTATGATGAACCCTGGATGGTAGATGGTAACTATGATCCTCGACTTGATCCTAACATCTCATATGATGACTTAAACACAGAACAACAAATGCTTGTCGATCAAGGACTCTCTCCACAAGATGCTATGTTTGTAACAATGGGACAAGAACAAATAGCCGCATTAGGTGAAGATCCATTAGCAGTACAATTCAACGGACATAGACCAGGTGAATATGTATTAGAAACTGTAGGTGGATTAGAAAACTATGATACTGAATTACATGATGAAGCAATGTTAGAACAAGCACTTGAATGGGATCCAAGTGGTCAGATCGTAATGTTAACTGCTGATGTTTGGGCAACTGATGAATTTCAACAAGAAGAAACTGAACGATTAGACGGCATGGTAGAAACATATGGTGAGGATTTTTATACATTTACTGACCAAGACTGGTATGAACATGATGTTGAAACATATGGACAAGAAGAAGTTGATCGTTGGCATGAAAACATTGAGTTTGATGAGAATGAGATGATTATTTGGGAAACATTTGTTCCGGGTGCACCGGAAGAAGAAGTTTGGATAGTAGAAGAAAATGAATTAATGCCTGACTATACTGAAGAAGAAATCTTTATCGAATCTGATGAAGTGTTTGAACTTATCGTAGAAGATGAAGCATTTGAAGAATTAATTAGTGAAGAAGAATTAGAAGAATTAATTGCTGAAGAAAGTCCTGAAGAAATTAGAGAAGAAGAAGTATTTGAAGAACAACAACTTGTAATAGCAGAAGAAATAGAAGAACAGGAAGAAGAACAGGAAGAAGTGCGTGAAGAAGTTGCATTAGAAGAAGTTCGTGTAGAGAAAGAAGCGGAGCAGGCTGTTCAAAGTTCTGGTTCAGGATCAAGTTCATCTAGTAAAAAGAGAACTTCTTATCAATCAGTTGCTATAGCACAATATGTTTCTGAGATTTCTGATGATACGCAAACTGCGAATGTTATTGAAGATGTAATATCTGATTCTAGTTCAGCAGGTTCAATATCATATGGTGTTGACGGAGGCAGTCAAAGTTTTGCAGGGCAAGATGGTAGTGGAAGTTTTAGTGGAGGATCATCAGGATCATCTGCTGGAGCAAGTTCTGCTGGTAGTGGGGGAAGTAGTGAGTCAACTGGTGTAGTTGCAGACAGTTCAAGCCAACAACAGTTTGAACAAGTAACAGGTCAAGTAGATACGTCTATTGACGTTGCTAGTACATCTGTAGACGTTGTTTCTACTTCTGCGTTTGAAGTTGCTGAACAACAACAAGAATCAATGCAAGAAGAACAACTATTTGTAGAAAGTTTTGATGACGGTTCGAGTGGTGTTAGTAGCACAGACATGCAGTTTGAAGATAGTTTGACAGATGCTTTAGCATCAGGAACAGGCTTAACAGAATTCTTAAGTCAACAAACACCAGACTATGGCAAGTTTGAAGTACAAAATAGTATGCAAGAACAACGTACAACAGATGCAGTTGAGAGTTTAGCAGACTCTGTTGGTGCTGAAGTTGCACAAGCAAACTTAGAAGCACAACTGCAAAACATACAAGACGGTGAGCCAACTGAAGAAGGTGGTTATGCAGATCAAACTATTGCTGTTGCTTATATAGGTTATACAGCAGGGTTTAGTGCTTACACAGGTGAGCAAGTATATAGTCAAGGAAATGCAGGCTTCTTTGACACTAAACAAATGCCAGACGGTAAGATAGATGATAACAAAATGGGATTCTATCGAATGGCTGGTAATACACAGGAAAAATTGTATAAGATGGTTCTTATGCAATATGGAATTAATCCAGATGAAGAAACACAGGAGCAAAAATAATGAGTGAAGAAAACATCAAAATCGAGGGCGGCGACGGAGTCGTTCAAAACTTAGATTTAGACAAATATACTGATCTACTTCTAAAATTAGACGAGGCTAATGACAAAATCAAAGAGATGGAAGCATTGACCAAAGACTTAAGAAAAGTTTCCCATGAAGTGAAACCAAAAGAAAAGTTTACTTTTAGTGGCCTATTTATGGACGACAATAAAATCAATGAAAAAGCAATTATTGGTTTTGCATCGTTCTTTATGATGGTTGCTTTCGGTATTGTAGACTTAGTGACAGGATTAGACGGTACAGATTTAGTTATATCAGACTTTATCTATACATCGTTTGTTGTTGTAACACTAGGTTCTTTTGGTATTGCTGAAGCAGGAAAAGCATTTAGTAGTAAACAATAGGAGCACAACATGGCAACAGTAGAATACGAAGGAATTAAAATGAGCGGTAGTAAACTGCTTATTATTTTACCTTTATTAGGAACATTAATAGGTGGTTTATGGGGAGGGTTTGAACTCTATAATAGACTCCTTGATGCAGAAGAAAAATTAGAAAATCTGCAACCAGAAGTAATTGAACAAGAGATTATGCGATTGACTGAACTTACAGAAGTTATCAAAGATAATCTGCAAGGGGATATTGTAGAAGCATCTCGTTTAGCACGTGATGTTGAAAGTTCATCTGCTAAAACTCAACGTGAAGTACGTGATGATGTTTATGAGATGGAACGTGAGATGCAAGAACGTTTCAAAGAGCAAGACAAAGAAATGCGTGAAATGAGAAAAGAATTAGAAGAAAGAATTCAAACGATCTTAGAAAATCCTTTGAATGACGTAGAATAATTAATTAAGTTTTTTATTCTCTGCTGGCCAACTATAAACGTAAGAGCCTGCAAAATCTTTTACTAAGCAGAATATCTGATCTTTGTACTCATAGACACGAATATCTGCTTCATATCCGGGGAGGATTCTATCGAATTTCATTTCATAGTCTCCTCTTCTTTCTCCATAAGTATCAACCATACCAGCAACAGCATTTAGTTCTCGTTGCTCGTTTGGTCCTTGATCACCGAGATTAGCAAGTACATTGATTTCTTCAATTGGTGTTGCTGTTAAAGATGCGAATACTTTCTGACCCATCATACGAATAGCATCATCTAAGTATCCGGGTAAGTTTTGTACTGAATGAAATCTTGCAGTAACATCACCATGAGTTCTTAAATCTTTTCTAATTTCTTGTGGCAATGTATTTGGTTCATCAAAGCCTTCTTCTGGCATTCCTGGTTCATCTTCTTCATCATCAACAGGAATAAGGTCTGTCATTTCATCGTCAGTGTATTGATAGATTAAGTCTTTGTTTTGAGCAAGTTGAGCCATACGATCATCCATGCCCTGTATCTCACTTGTATCTACATTAGATAAAGCATCTGATGTATCATCTGAAGATTGAACGTCTCTGGAGGGTATCTCCATTGGGGGAATTTTAGGCTTTTTGACTAGGTCATCTGCTTCAAAGAACTCTTTAAATCTCATTGTATAAACCTTACTTAGTGTGAGGGGGTAGTTTTGCTTCTACAAACCACTCATGTATTCTTTTAACTGGATTATATTTCTTAAATCTTAATTTAGTATTACTAACAGTCAAGTTTTTTGTTTTGATTGCGGTGTAATGATAAGTGTGAGAGTTTCTAGTCTCACACTCTGGTATCATATAAACTTTCGATTGTTTCTTTTTCTTGTCTGCCATTTATCTCTTAGCAACAAGTGCAGTTACAACATGAACAACATTCGCATTTAGTATTCATAGTAGTCTCCTTAAACTGTGTACTTCGTGCCAGCACCTTTACCAGTGCTTTTCCCTTCGTACTTTTCGTAACCACTTAGACGTAAGATGTCTTCTAACATATTGTCAGGTGCGTGATCTGCTGATTTGTCGTTTGCAACTTCTTCACATTCATCTCTATTTGCTTTAGCATATTCTGTACTGCAACCAACATAGTCTGCTAAATCTTCATCTGACATTTGACTAATAGACATTTCATCGTCTGCATGTTTACTTTCTGCTCCAACTAAATCACCTACTTTTGCAGGTCTACCTTTAGTCGGCCCTGTGTTTCTCCATTGACCTGCTTTGCCTGTTTTATAGTCTCCAGCAAAATCATATCCACCTGCTTTAGTTTCGTCAAGTGGTTCACCTAATTGATCCATATACACTCCATACTTGAGTGATAAGTCATTTGCAGAAACATTACGTGCTTCTGGATCGTCTTTAAATTCATCATACCATGTACTTTGAAATTGTGAAAATGTCATTGGTGACTCTTCGCCTGTACGCGGATCAATGTTTACATAGAATCCTTTCTTACCTACTCTAATAGATTCTTCTAAATTGTCTGGCTCGTTTTGAGTCTTGTAAATTGCTTTCTGAACACCTGGATGCTCTGATAAACCACTTGCGATGCCTTCAATTGCTTTGATTGCACCTGCCATGTTACCACCTTTATATCGAGGATCATTTAAAATGCCATATGCCATTCTGATTTCTTTATCTGAAAAATCTGTTTCATCTATTAATTCTTCTTGTAAATGATCATCTTCAGGATCAAACGGATGAGGTTTAGTTCTTTTGCCTGTTTTTGGATCGTGGTTCTTGCCTGATTCTTCATCTGCTAAGTCATCATCTTCAGATCCTAAATCAGCAAGTTTTTTAATTTCGTTTAGTTCTTCATCATCTTTGCCAAAATCATCAATCTTATCTTGTGCTTTGTCTCCTACAACTCCACCGATAATGCCGCCTGCTAACTGTCCGGGTATGCCACCTGGGGCACCTAATAGAGATCCAGCAACTGATCCTGCAAGATTGCCTGTAAGTGCTTCATCTACGTCATCACTAAAGTCGTGGTCTATAATTTTTAAATCTGCTACACCCGGGAAGTAACTCATACCGTCATCAGTATAGATTCTTCCTGTTGAACCGTATTTATGAGGTGCTTTGTATCCAGTGACAATCATTTCATCACCTCTAAAGTCTTGTGTTCTTAAAGGTAAAACAACTTCTTGTCCGTCTTTAGTTACAAGTTTACCTTTCTTGGGTCTATTTGGTTTATCATCGTCAAAATCTTTACTCATAAATTCATCTGTTCTTTCTTCATTAAACAATGTAGGTATAATTCCTGATAATGCTCTACCAATAGTAACTCTATCTTTCATGTTTGGAGATAATCGATCTTTGTTTGCTGGATTTGTTTTATCTCTTGCTTCTTTGTCTGCGGCATCCATTGCTGAAGTTGCCGGGGACATATCTATACGTAAATATTTTTGCAAAATTCTCTTTTTCATATCTAATTCTTTTGCTTCATCAGCATAAGATGATCGTTGTCGTTCATTTTGCAAGTCCATCATTTTAGCCTTGATTGCTCTTATTAATTGCTTTGAATCTCCATCAACTTCTGCTCTTTTAGACCCAACCCACTGCTCCATTTCTTTTTCTAATGCACCTGTGTCTACTCCAACCGGGGGGTAATTCGTTTGTACAGAAATTTCTTGTATTACACTTCTCATGTAAGATTCATTTAAATCAAGTTCTTGTTGCGTAGTTAAATCTAATTCACCTTGTTTGGGTTTGTTTAATCTGTCTTTTAAATCGTCATCACTAAATGCGGCAAGAATGTCATCATATCTATGTGCCATTTCAGGATGTTTTTCAGCAAATTCTTTTTCAGACATTTCCATAGCATCAACGACTAACTTATTGAATACACCTTCAGTAGTCATTTCTTTTTCAGCATCTTGTTTGTTTGCTATTTTAGTTCCACCATATGCGGCTAAACCTGTTGCTCCGGCAACAGCGGCTCCGGCTTTCATTGCGGGGCCTTTAAGATTATCGATTGCTTGATCTGTTGCTGTGTTTACAGCACCTGGGATTGCTTTATTAACTTGACTGACTGCGGCATCTCCTGCAGATTTACCTGCACTACTTGCCATGCCACTAATTTGTTTTTGTACTTCTGGATTAGATGCAATCTTTTCTGCGGCTGAACCTATAGCCTTATCTACTATACCTTCTTCAACTGATTCGTCAGCCATTTCTGTAATTTCTTTTGCCCATCCATCTAACTCATTGACTTCTTCAATTTCATTAATGATGTTACTATTAAGTTTGTTTAAGATAGGTAAAACACTTTCGATTCTTGGATCGATTGTTTCTTGTGCGAACATTTCTGCAATGCTTGATGAATCTGTATCATCTTCCATAAGAGCAGGTGTCCATTCTTCAAAGTAATGATTGTATCCTCTATGACTTTGCATCTTTTGTAATGTTTCTTTTAATGATTTGTGATGTTGTACACCCTCAGCAATAAGTTTTGCAACTGATTCGTTAAATTCACCTCTACGTGTAGCACGAACAAAGCCAGCCATCTTAGTGTATTCTTCTACTAATTGAGTAATGTGCTTGCCTCTTTCATCATAAGGAGTTCCACCTTCTGCTACGTGTCTACCATATACACGTGCAATGCCAGGCATTCTAGTTGGGACTGCAAAACGTTCTCCGCCAGTGTTTTCTACAAATATCTTATGTACGTTTCTCCAACGTTGTTCTCCTTCACCGATTTGCTTATCATGTTGAATCACAACTTTGACATTAGGTATGTTATCGTTATATGATGTTGTTTTATTAACAGCATGATAACCTTCGTTCATTTTTTCTTTCATTTTGTAATAGTCCCTTTGACGCATATCGTCTCCTAAACGATCACTGTCATGTAATCCAAAGTTTAGTTGTTTTGATAATGCCCATTGCTTTAAATGTTTCAGTAATCCAGACCATGAATCATCATAATCAACACCTTTAGTCTGCCCTGGAGGGGAACCTGCTTGTTTGTCATCATAATAGATATTTAATGATGATGTTTTATCAATAGTAGCCCATGCTTTACCATAGTTCTCACCATCTTTAATAAACTGAAACTCAAAAACATCTGCTGTTTGCGGATTTGTTCTTTCGTTTTTTGAGTCTTTAGGTGCTGGTTTGTATCCACGAGTCTTAAAGATATCGTAGAGTCGTTTATTGAATGATTCCTGATCGATTGCCATACTATTATTTATCTCTTTTAACTAATCACAGCAAAGAACGGCAAGGGTGCAACCATTTCATCATGGTCACGCATATGCTCTGTCAAATCACTATGGAAGTCTGTAATGTCTTGTAATATACGTACTACAAGTAATGTAGCCATTACTAAGTCATCGTTGTCACCAATCTTAGCGGCGTAACTGCCACCAGATGCTACAAATGTTTTTAATTCACTGATCAATGCTTTACTTTTAACATTCATTTTCTTGCTTTCCATCAATGTTTTCATCTTAGCACAGGCCGCAAGTTTTACTTTTTGTGTTGTGTTATATCCTCTACGTTTTTTACCCTTTTCACTTAAAAAGATACCTTGAATGTTTGCTTCTCCATACTCTGACAGTGATATAAGTGCGGCTTCTCCAATTGAATTGTTTTCTAGTGAGTAATATATACTGTTTGGTTCTCCTGTTTGTTCTGCTATATGTTGTGTAATCTGTCCTAGTAACTTAATCTGTTGAGGAATGTCAGTTTTATTATCTTTCCATTCTCCTATTTGAGTAGTAGTGTTTGCTTCAAAGATTTGTATAGCGGCTGGATCTCCTCCAGTACCTAGTGACGGATCTAGTCCCAAGACATAGACCATACCTTTCTTAGGAGTTTGAAACCATCGTACTTGACCCATTCTATTTACAGGTTCAACTGATTCTAACATGATAAGAGTATTAGGATTGATTAATGTTTCATCAGCAATTAAGAATTCACACCCAATCTCACGTGCAAATCTGTCATCACCTAACTGGGCTTTAATTTCTTCTGCCCATGCTTCATCACGTCCTGGTTGTTCGTTCCAATATGATCTAAACGGTTTAAATCCGTTTACACCTAGTTCTGTTTCTTCTCCTTGTGCATCAATATTTTTGTTTGCGCCTTTCCAAATCAATGCGAACTGATCTTCGTCAGAGTTCGGAGTAGATGTGATGATTGCTTTACCACCTGTTGCTAGTGTTGGTGTAATAGAAGTCCAAAACTGCTCTGCAATCGTAGGTCTTACGAATGCAAACTCATCTAAGTATAGAAGTGTGATAGACATACCACGACCCGTATTCTCTGTAGTCGTTGCTGACACAATACGAGAGCCATTCTCAAAATCTAAAGAGCCTTTGTTATAGGTAGTGACACCTGCTTTAATATGATTAGGACAATTTTCATATGCATATCTAATACGTTGCATAATCTCTTGTGAACCTGTGTACTTATGTGCGGCAATTAGAATAGTAGCATCAGATACGAACATTGCATACCATAATAGATAACCTGCGGCTGATGTAGACTTACCTGACTGTCTAGGCATCAATGCAATAGAGTATCTATAGTTATGATATGTACTGATTAAACGTTCTTGGTATTCATAAGGATGATATTGAATTGAACCTTGTGTTGGATGCTGTATATAAAAGAAATTATCCATGAAGTACAAGTAACCAGTATCAGGATCACAACACTTAACAAAATCATCAAGTTCTTTTTGATTTTTATAATGCGTTTTCTTATATGCTGGTTTGACTAATTCGCCAGTACCACTTGTGTTAAAGTTGCTCATACTAGTATTTAGTAGAGTTTAGACACTTATTTTATTATCTTTAACATATCATCTACAAAGTCTATATGAAACTGTGTACCCGGATGACCATCGTGGCATTTGAATGAGTTATTTTTATTTAATTGTAATTCTTCTATAGGCATAGATAAACTCCAACTATCTCTGAAAAAGGGATTTACGTCAGATAGAACAGGAAACAATCTACATAGCAATTTGTTGTTAAGTATATCAGGATCATCCGTCACTGAAAAGAATTTATTACATCTATCTTTTAAATAATTATGTGTACTTTCAATAAGCACGGCTAAGTTATAGTAACTATCAAAATCAGTATAATAATTCATATAAAAATGTTTTTCGTTTTTTTCAGTAGGTGTCATTTCTTTATACAGTTTTGGGTTATAAGGAGTTCCCATCTCCTCGTCTTCTTCAGCCCAAATCGTATGTCGTCCTGCACCTGGCCATTGTATTATTACTAAATCATCATTATTAAACTGAAACTCTCTAATCATTTGAAATACAAATTTAGGAGATGATCCTCCCCTACCTAAATTTACACATTCTAAATTTAACTTGTCGGCTAACAATTGCGGCCATGCTAGATTACTTGCAGGTTTAATTTTAAGTATAGCATCTTGCGGTGATCTATAGACTTCATGGGCTTTGTGTGTAAGACCATCTAAGCCAATACCTTGAGTCATACTGCACCCGAACGTGACTAATCTCATGCTAATGTGATTTTTTGTAGTCTTGGTAGTCTAAAAAGAATCCTATAGCAACTAGCACATTCATTCCAAGTGATGCTATGATCATATGTAGGTCTTGGTAGACATCCATTTTAAGACTAAGATGTAAATGTCCAACTGCCCAAAATGGAATAGCCAATTGCTGACTGATCCATGATAAAGTATATCTTACAAAGATAAATTTATTTAATATCAAGTCCTTGTGCCTTCTTTGCTACAATACAATAGTAATGTTCTCGCATTGCAATTGGATCTCCTTCTGGATCTTCAGGATTCTGTTGCTGTAGATCGAATTCTAAATTATTAAATTGTTCGATTTGAAACCCTGTACGTTGCAACAATGCAACTAGTTGAGTTGAACCAAATATACTGTAATGATTTAAATTAAATTCATGTTTACGATCATTGTCTGGAGCCGGCACTTCGATATAAATCCTTGAGCCTTGCTTAAGAATACGATTGTATTCCATTAAACTAAAGATAGGATAAGGTGAATGTTCTAATGCATGACGTAAGAAAATAAAGTCTATACTTTCATCATGGTATCCATCTTTTTGTGGCAAGAATGACAAATCATATCCTGCAGTCTTATGACCTTTTTCTTCACATAGTTTAATGTCACCAGGAGATAATGTAATGCCTAAAACATCTGAGTATTCTCTCTTTTTCATTTCATCCATGAAGTAACCTGGGCCACAGCCTAAGTCTAATATTTTTGAATCTTTAGGTAACTCTAATGGATCAATATATGTTTCGACTATTTGAGTTGTCAAATCTTTATGAAATGGACTATCACCTTCGTCATATATGTGTGCAGTGTATAACCACTCGTTGTAAAATTTTAACTTGATTAAGTCAAGGGTGTTGTTAATATCATATGGTATATCCATTCATTGCTCCTGTGCGTGTATATGAAATGTATGATATTATTTAGTGGCTATTGATCTGCGAGAATTTTTTTCTATGTCCAAGGACGACTAGTTGCGAGTGGTACTGTACCAGTTGGAGTTGCTGTATTGCCAACATACTTAGCAGGAAGCAAGTCAAGGTCAGCAGTGTTTAATGCATTGTATGCAGGTAGACTGACGTTGCCACCGGCTCCGCCTTTTCTGTTAAGTTCTGCTACTTCTGATACTCTTAACTCTTGTCTAAACTGTAACGTACTAGCAGGAGCATTCGTAGTAGATGCTGGTGTAGTAAGAAAGATATCTGTTGCTGGAATAGTTGTTTGTGTTCCGTTATCAAATGTTTCACTAACGATAGCGCCTGCAGTAAAAGGATCTGTACCTGTTGCGCCTACAAAGTTTAATGATGCAAGTGTTGCTGTGGGTGCTGTTAAATTATCTTTGCTAGTATCTCTTACTAATGCTAGATTGTAGTAATACCCTGCAGTTATACCATCTGCGGCAACGATTGAAGCAAGTACGTCTGCTATTGTAGTTACAGCATCATCGGCATATGCAAAGATTGTGATTAATCCTGTTAAGCCTTTGACTGGTACATTAACGGCTGCCATTATCTTGGATATCCTTTAAAACCTTCTACTGGACTTTCTGTATTGACTGTAGGTAACTCAACTGATCTAATGTCACCGTCATTTAAATCTTCCCATTCACTACCGACTGCTTTGTATGCAGATTTTAACATATTAGATTCTAGTTCAGTATAAGGTACAGCCATGTTACTTGTACCAATCCAACTCTCTGAATCTAAGTCGATTGCTTCATGGTCTGACTCACCGTTTGCTTGTGCTAATGCCATCATTACACGATTCAATTCATAGACTCTATCTCTGCCGTCTACGTCTTGGAACTTATGCATTCCTCTTGAACCGTAACGTTGTCTTTTAGTTAATTTACCTGGTGCGTTGTCTTCAGTTATAAATTCTCTTGCTCTCATTATGGAGTTTCTTCAGTTGTAATTGTGTCATCTACTTCAGTTGCTAGTTCAGAGTCTACATAACCATCTAATGCTATTGGTAAACCAGCTGGCGCTGAGCCTTGGAACATAACTGAAGAATTAATAAAATGGAATAATGTTTGTGCGCCTGTCACATTTGCAACATCAGGGTCAACAGTAATTCTTACATTACCAGAAGTGACATCCATGTCATAACCGCTTCCTGGTATCAACACATTTCCCCATTGTGTAGATGAATATGCTGAAAATTTAATGTTGGCTGAGTTAGCACTTAGTTGTGCATCTAATCTTACATCTTGTTGATCGATAGTGCCAGGATCATTAGATTTAATAAAGAATGAACCTAATGTAAATGCGTTTGCTGGGTATTCCCAAATAACTTGTCCTGCAGTATTACCTGTCGTGTATGTATTAGATGATATAACGGCAGTTGATGATAAATTAGCAAAGTTATTGTTTATCTTATCAAAGGCAACTCTTAACGGATCACCAGAACCATCGTTCGGTAATGCACCGATATTAATAATTTCGTAATTTACAGCCATATGTTTATCCCAGTCTTATATTGTATTTATGCGATTGGGCAAGTAACTAATGTTATTCTTTTGGAGGAGTAGCCTTCATATTTTCTCTGGCTAGTCCATTCATCTTCTCAAAACTACGCATACCACCTAGACCTAACATAGATAATGTAAGAGTCATCAAACCTTCTGTTTGTATGACGGGTAGTGTTACGTCTGCTCCACTTACTACTACTGCCCAATTAGCAACTGGTGCTAGTACATAAGACCATGCGAGTCCAAATGCACATATCCACATGATTGCAGGTCTTGCCCCTGCTACAAAAATGCTTGGGTGTTTTGCTTGTTCTAAGTTAATTTGATTTTGTTGTAAGTTTGCGTTGTGCAAGACCATTTTGAGTTCATGTTCAAACTCAGCCTTCTTATCCTTATCTACAACAAACTTGTCGAGCAAGGGAGCCGCTAGTCCTATTACTGAATCTACAATTGCTAATCCCATTCTTCTATCTCCTATAATATACTACTATTTATCTCTCCATTGATAAAGATTGCTTTCAACTTGCTTACGATTATGTGAAAGTATAGGTTCCATGGCTTTATAGATGACTCTTAATTCATCAATTGACTTGCTTTCAATGTATTTTATGACTTCAAATATCTTATATAAACGTTCTTCATGGTTAGTGCATGAGTCATAAGACTCGTCCCAGAAGTCACTGAATGTTTTATATCCATGTTCATGTAGATATTTTAGTGTGCCAGGTGGAGCCATTAATATAAAAGGCTTTCTGTACCACATTGGTTGATGTACTTTTTCACTATAGTTTGGTGTGGGCTGTGCGAACCTAGACTCTGTAACGACATCACAAAAGATGTCTTTGTAATACTTTTCTATAGGAGTAAAATCATCTTCTGAAGGATCAAAGTGATCATCTACTGTAGTGTTAACTGGATAGGGAGTCTTTTCTATATCAAGTAATTCTTCAAAATGTACATCTATATTATAAGGTCCGTCATTATCTAATGATTGTATACCTTCATACAAACGTGTCTTATATTTTTTAGGACATTTTCTTAGATCAAACCAAGGCAAGATTTGTAATCTTATTAAATCAGTTTTATAAACAAAACTCACATCTGCTTCACTGTTTGCAAGAAATGCGGCTATCAGATTTCTATGAGGTGTCCATCTCCAATTTAGATTGATAAACTTTTTTGAAAAGTTATTAGCGGCTATGCCTAATAAGTCCCAGTTCTCGTATGAATCATCATAGATATTGACAAAGACAGCATTTTTTATAAAAGTATCTTCGCATGTTACTGTCATCCATTCTTTATAATAAGGAAAGATTTCTTCACAATTATAGTCACATGTTTTTACTTTTACATTTGTTAAGTTGTTTCTAATAGCATAATCACGTATACAATCTAGTTCATCTGCACGGAAATTTTCTGTTTTTTCTTTGCCATTAAACTCTGAATAGAATGTCAATGTATGCCCGGGCACTTTTGAATTATCATACATGCACATAGGTTCATTTAAATAGAAAGTTACAGCAACAGCATTTAAATATTCGACTGTTTCTGAAGAATGATTGATGCTTTCTAGTTCTGACATGCGACCGTTGTACATATATACGTATGTCGGATAAGAACCATTGTAACCTACACTAGGTAAGATACGTTCTTTTAACTGTTCATCTTGTGATGCAGGTCTTTCTTCTAAGTCTGGAAAATTGAACCAGTGTAGTTTATTCCAAATCCACAAATCATCTTTGTTATCAGTTGAAATATCAATACCTTCTTGTTGAAGGTCACTGGCCATTGGAATCGTTTTTGACATGAAGTATTTATTAGGGCTCGTAGTATTGACAAACTTCGTTTGCCACTGTTTCTATTTCTGCATCAGTCATTTCAGGATACAAAGGGAGACTTATAAACGATCTTGTTACCAAACTACTAGTAGACATTAACGTAGGTTTTGTTAAATTATCCGCAATCGGTAATTCACTTAATGGTAGTTCATAATGTATTCTAGTTTGTACATTTCTATTATCTAGCCATTGCTTTAACTCATTACGTTCTGCCCCCACATCGATTACAAACTTTGAATCAGCATGAGTTTCAAAATCTTTACTTAAACATCTTATTGGTCGAATATAATCAAATCGATCTATGTAATATTTTCTAATTTCTTTTCTACGTTCTTGCCATTCATCGATGTAGTTTGCTCTAACTAATAAATGAGAACAATCTAATTCACTCATCTTACTGTTAGTACCAGAATAAAAATGATGAGGCTTACCGTTGTCTCTCCATTGATTAGCAAATTCATATAGTGCTTGATTGTTTGTAACGATGGCTCCACCATTACCCGAAGCATTTAAATTTTTAGTAGGATCAAAACTAATTGCCATTGCAGTGCCTATGTTGCCGTCTGCTATTAACCAATGTTGTGCTCCGTCTACAATCGCAATGTTATTGTTTAATACTGCAATACCATTGTCACTCTCTACTGCTACAGTTGGTGCTCCAAATAGTCCTACATGACATTCAATCTTCTGTAATTCATTTTCATCTTGTGGTAACAAAAGACCGTTTCTATCTGTATCTGCTAGTTCAACATTAAGTCCAGCACTTAGAAATGCATTCATTGATGCAGGGTAAGTTAGATTAGGAACTCTGATTGTTCTATATGTTTCTTTATCGTATTCCCATTCTGCATAAGGGTCTTGGTCTGGAGATGTATCTCTTTCATAACGAGCAATGATTTCTAATGCTTGTGTTCCACTATGACAGAGTATTACATAATGTGCTTTAGTTTTTATTGATAACCAATCTTTAAACTTCTGTGCATATACACCGTCATTAAGACTACCACTGGATAATACTGAATCAGTTGCATCAAGCAATTCATCTTTCAGTTGTATATATTGTCTGTCTAATCCAAAATACTTAATCATGTTATTTTAAGAGACCACATTTTAGATTTAGCACTACCAAACTTTGCTTTGGGTACTACTACAAAAGGTTCTGATACATGATCTATCTGAATGATGTTGTCATCTTGTAGTTGTTGTAATTTTTTATCGAACCCATCAGTATCAAATATGTTTACACCTATAGAACAAATCAAATGTCCTCCTGGTTTTATTACTCTGATAAATTCATCTAGTGGTTCACTTCCCATATGACCACTTGCTAAAAACCCTACACACATAATGACATCAAACGTGTCTGTTGCAAAGTCTATAGGATTAATTAAATCGGCTACTGTCAAACTTTTGTATATGTTTTTCTTTTTTGCTTCTTGTATCATCTCTGAAGAAAAATCTATACCATGCAAATTCTTATAGCCCATTTCATATAATGCCATTGTAGGGTACCCTGTGCCACATGCGGCATCTAATATCTTGGAATCAGTTTTAATATTAGATTTTAAAAATGCTTCCTTCATAGGCTCTGTATAGTTATAATCTATTGTAGGCATTTCTTCATCGTATCTTTCTGCCCAAAATTGATACAATTCTTTTAATATTTTATTATTGTTTTTACTAAAACCAATATGGGCCCAATTTACTTCTTGCATCAATATTGATTTAACACGGTCAAACGATGATGGTTTTTGTGTCATAACTAATTGTTCATTAATAGTGTATGTAATTCTTCATTACAATCTATTAATGTTTGTCCTCTGTGTTCATCTAATATATTATTAAACTTAATGTATTCTTGTAACATGTTTATGTCTTTACTTTCTTCTTGGCATTTTACTTTCAATGCATTTATCGTATCTTTAAAAATCTGTGATTGCCATTTACAATCGTTTAGCATCCACATAAAGATTTTTGCAAAGGCTTTCTGTTTAAAGTCTTTAGGTAAATAATCGATATTTAAGTGTTGTGGATCTTGCAATAAGATCGGTCTAATATCAATTAAAGGTTTGTTTTCTTTAATGTTAATGTCTTCAAAGTATTTAAACAAATCAACTATTGTGTTTAAATTTCCTATCTGAATAACAGGAGTCGCCCACAGTTTAACATTATGAATTTTTATAAGTTTGTGTATGCTTTCATCGATCTGTTTAAATTTGCTAGGATATCTTAGATACTCTTGTACTTTCTCATAACCATCGATACTTAGTTGTAGTATAACTGATTTAAAGTTAGGTAGATATTGATAGAATCTTGGATTTGTATTTGTAAGATTTGTATTAATAATTAATGTAATGTGTTTACTTTTATCTAATTCTATTAAGTCCCTTAGTATTTCAAAGTTCTTTTCAATAACAGTAGGCTCTCCACCAGTCATATAAATTGTGTCTATATTATCTACTTGACTTTTGATATTATCATCAAACGTATCTGTCTCCCACCATTCATCAGTATCGATATCAAATACAGGATAGAACTTAGAATATTCTTTGTTGTTTATCTCTGTGATTTCTTTTGCAATTTGATTGCTGTTTGCAGGACTACACATTCTACATTTAAGATTACATAGATTACCAAAACGTAAGTCAAAGAATTTGATTTTTAAATTGCTTTCACTACTAGTGGGAATAGTTTCTTTGTATTGTTCATTATTAATAAGTCTACGACTTTGACGTCCTGTTTTTTCATTGTGATAACATACATCGCAACCAGGTATGTATTCATTATCTAACATCTTTTGTCTTAGTTCGACATATTCTTTACTGTTGTAAATGTCATCGACAGAATCATAACCTAAGTTAAACTTAGTGCCATCTTCTTTTTTAATATAGTCATGTGAAATACAACAAGGCTTGATTGCCCCGTCAGGATCAACTGTGATATTTACCCAAGGTAAAACACAAAACGACTCGGTCATTTTGCCTTCGGTTTTGGCTTTGCTTTTGCTCTAGGTTTTGCTTTAGGTTTTGCTTTAGGTTTTGCTTTTGTTTTTACTTTTGTTTTAGAAACATTAGCAACTTTTGCTGGGGCAACTTTAACTTCTTTAGGTTTTGGATTAAAGTGTTCTTGCCAATACTTAGAATTAAGAAACCAATGATAGTAAATCATTAGACCTTCATTCAAATTCATTTCAGGACTGTAATCAAAATCATCTTGTGCTTTCTGAATACTCAAAGCACCTCGACTTGGAAAGTCTTTATCTTTTTGTTTAACTTCAATGTTACCTTTACCTACAATATCTTTAACTGATTGTGCGGCATCATAAAGAGTTACGCCCTTTGATCTTGTAAGATTATATGTCTCATTTATTGCTTTTAGAGATTGATTTGCTTGTACAATACCAACTGCAAGATCATTAACAAACGTGAAATCAAGTTTCTCCATCTTACCATTGACGATTAACTTTTCACCTTTGATTGCATTGTAAAAGAATTTAGAAATAACTCTATCACAAACATCTAAGGGTCCGTAAACAGCACTAGGACGAATAATCGTATGCTCTAATCCGTATTGTCTAGTATAATCTTGTACTAACAACTCTCCAGCATACTTCATAATTGCATACTGACCTTGTGGGTTACAGTCTTCCCATTCTTCTACGTTGTCTGTGAAGTCTCCATAGACCATAGAAGAACTGATATAAGTAAATCGTTTTACTTTTGTTTGTCTGCTTAGTTCTAATAAGTTTAACAAGCCTTCACTCATTACTTTAGAACCTTGTGTTGGATCAGCATTGACTACTTTCTGTCTTGGGAAACTTGCAAGATGAATGACACTATCAAACTTTTCTTTTTCAAACAAAGTTTTTAGTTCAGGATTAGCAACATCAATTGTATAGATATTTAAATCAATCGCATCAGTCATTCTGTTTGCAATACCAAAAAATCTTTCTTGCATAACTGCATCAAGTTCTGTTTGATCTATAATACCATAATTAGTTTTGTTATCGATAACAGCAACGTCATGCCCTTCGTTAATTAATTTAACTACAACATGGGATCCGATGAATCCAAGACCGCCGGTAACTAAAACTTTTTGTTTTTTCTTTGATGCCATAGTTTACTCGTATTTTAATTTAAAATATGTCACTTGCTTATCTGTGAGATACCCTTTAATCGTGTATTTATGTCCCATGTATGAAGGAGAATTACTTCTTACCCACTTAGCAGTTGGATCACTATGTTCCATAATGTATTTCCCTGCATCTGTTTGTTGCCATTCATATATAGGGGCGGCAATCATTAAATCAGGGTCTTCTACATCGCCCATAAGTATTTCATGCACATCTATTTCATTGGCTTCATGTTCTTCTTTCATCTTTATCATTATATGTTATGCAGATTCATTTTGCAAACTGATTGGGAAAATCTCTGCGATCACTTTTGCTACTTCTTTAGCAATTTCAATATGTTCTAACTGCGTACCGTTTGCCGCTCTGAGTTCGATATAATGAACCCAACTGCGTAAGGTACCGTTTACATACATTCTACTTACAGTGTTTCCTTCTGGTAATACTGCTCTTGCTTGTTCTTTAGCAATACCTTTGCTTACAGCCCAATTATATGCCTCTACTGAAGCATCAATAACTCGTTGTTGCTTGTTTTTCCATTCACCTTGAAGTACTGCATGTCCATCCATTTCAGGATCAAGTTTAATACTGTTCTGTCTGTTCTTAGGGTCTTGTAGTCTTGCTTCACGTACTTCAAAGTCTAAGTCTTTAGTTGGATCTGCATATCGTTGACTAAACTCTTGGAACGAGAATGATCTATGACGTAAAATCTGTCTAGCAATGTCACGGGTAGTTTCAATCTCTAAACATGCTGATACCATTTCAAGTGGTGACCAATGTTTATGTTTCATTAGATACTTAACAAGTTTTTCGTTTGTTGCTGTATTGTTTTGATTTGATGGGTTACTGACTCTAGCACAATAGGCTACTAAATCTAGTGGACTTTCTATATCGCCTAACGATGCATTTGGTGATTGACTATAACTTATGAGTTTGACTTTCAATATTATTCCTTATTGTTAAAGGTCGAAGGGACCGAAGTCCCTTCTATAGTTTACAGAGATTTTATAGACCACTTAGTAACTTGTCTGTTTCAGGTTGTACTGCTTCTGCAATACGTTCTATATTAAGAATGAAATCTATTGATAAGATGTCTTCTTCATATTCCTCTAACAGTTTACCAACTATAATTTCTACTGTTTCAGAGTCAAGTCCTTGTCTTAAGAACTTTTCAATGTTAATGGTTTTTTGTTTACGATTTTTTAATCGGAGAACTAGTTTCTGTAAAAACTCTACAGGTATTTTGTGCTTCTCCACATCTTCTAGGAGTCGCTCCCAATCCTGTATTGAACGAGATTTATCTCCCATCGGAGACCTCCTATTTATTTAGCCGCTGTTTTCTTACGTGTTGTCTTTTTTACTGTTGTCTTCTTTGCTGGTTTCGGCATCATTGCTTTTGCTTCTTTTATCAACCTTTTAGACTCGGCAATCAATCCTTTGGCTTCTGATTCCATACGTTCTGCTTGAGCCATAAAGTCTCTTGCTAAAACATCATCGTTCATAGCCAAATTAGGATTATCAGCATTAGTTCCCATAGTAGGTTCAGGTCTTACTTGATCTCCAATTAAGCCTTCCCTTCTACGTCTGACATCTGCTGGATCTTGCATTCCTAATGATGCATCTGATTCTGCTAATTTCTTAGTTGCTTCTGCACCGGCTGCCATTTCACCTAAGATTTTATTCAATTCACTTAAACGAATTGATTGATTAGGACCAGGTGTCATTACAACATCTTCAGTTCTAATCTTCTTAAGCATTCCTTCTGAGTGTAATACTTGAAGGATACGATCTCCTGATTTAGTATATTGTCTGTTTATCGCATCAGCAAGTTCTTCACTATTCTGACCGATATCACTTTCAATAGTTGCCATCAAAGGATCGTGGATATTTTGATTTAACAATTGTGTATATGTGACTAAACACATATGTTCTTCATTTGGTACTTGACGGAAAATTACTGCGACCTTACGATCACCGTGTTTTCCTACGTGTCTTAAAAAACTCATTATAATATTCTCCTATGGGTTTACATGTTTTTACATTAACACTAATATTTAATACGATTTAAGGTGACTAAAACTTTTTTACGGGTTTGATTTACCCGTTTTGAAAATTAAGACCAAGTAAGTTCAAATTGAACTGCTTCTTTTGGATCTTCAAAAGCATACACTTTTTGATAATAAGACATGAAATCTGACTCGTCAGGGTCAATATTTGATACTAATGTAAAACGTCCATGCAACTTTTCAAGCACCCAAGAGAAGTTCTCTGATGTTTGTTTTGTACGAGTTATCGTAAAATGTTTAGGCACTTGGTTTTTTAAAAAACGATTGTAATGCCATGTATCTAAATTAATGTTATCAATATTCATTTACGTGCAAACTCCAATTCTTGTTGCCAGTTTAATTTGTTAAGTTCATACGAAGGGGAGTTTATTTGACTGATTATCAATCTACCTCCATCCATATCTAATCTGATTGAATCAGTAGTAAACATACCACCGTTAACATCGTAAACAATGGCTTCAATCTTACCATGTTTATCTTCATCTGATTTTAATTTAGTTATCAGTTCAACTATTTCTTCTTTCTTCATTACTTAAATTATAAATGATCTCTACTTGTTCTAATAACTTAGTGAGAGCAGGGTTATCTTTTGATGCTTCAAGTATATCTCTATACATATGCCAACGTTCAAAGAAGGCTTTCTCTTTTAGCATCTCCGGGTTCTCATAAACTTTTTTTCTTTGTGCTAGTTCATGCACTCCAATTGGTCTTGCATACACTGTGTTGCCGCCGTCTGGTGATTCGTATATGAACTTATCCTTTGGACCTGCATCAGCAGGTCTGTGAGGTTCTAACTTGTCTTTACTCATGCGGCCTGTGAATGTTGTTTATGCTCGTCATAGATTGCCCAAGTACCGAAAGGGGGATTCGGCTCAGGGTCACCATGAATGATCCACGTAGTATCGCAATAGTTTTCATCGCCCCAACTACCAAAAGGATAACCATCTGTGAATACGATTAGACGATTGGGCACTCGACCTTCTTCTTTAAGATAGTCAAAGATACAATCAAAGTCAGTACCACCGCCACCATAGATTTCGTAGTCAGTAATATCATCTAAGTTATCACTGTCGAATGTCTGGGGATTGTAGACTGACGTATCAAAACAATGAACGTGAATCTTATAGTTAGTAAATACTTCCATTATACCCTGAATCTCTGAAAGGAAAAAGGTTCCTTGCTCAGATCCAATCGATCCTGACATATCTAAAAAGATATCAACATCAATCATTTCACCTGGAGTCATACCTGGCATGATTGCATCCTGATGCCAACCCCTACGAGAAGGTCTAATGAATGAATAGTCATTGTTCATTGTGCTAGTCAGATTAGATTGAATGATATCGTCCCAGGGCATGACGGGTGCAGTCAAATCTTTAATCATACGTTCAACACCTTTGGGTAATGAACCTGCTTCAGCACCTGACGCCGCATTGATGATTGCTTCTTTCATCTCCTGCTTAAGTGAATCTTTTTCTTCTTTAGACATTTTAACTGGGCCGGGCTTGTCACCATCTTCATCACCATCAGCACCTGCGCCTGCATCACCATCCATGTGTTCATCAAGCAATTGATCTAACAATTGGTCAATGTCAATAACTTCTGCATTCTCATATAGAATGTCATATACTTGCTCTGCGGACATTCTGTCATACTTGTAGTCATACAAGCAAGGGACAGTCGTAATGAACTCACCGACATTGTGATTTTTCAAATCTGCATTGACACAATAATCATCAGCAATGTTCCATAGTTGAGGATCTCTGTCACCTCTACGATCCATATGATCATAAACTACATGAAGAACCTCATGTGCTACAAGAAATTCTACTTCTTTCTTCTTTAGCATCATAATGAAACGTGAGTTGTAGTAGAAATGCTTACCATCAGTTGCCGCAGTCGGGCACCATTCGTCAGCATTAATAAGAGTCAAACGAGTAGCAAGATTGCCAAAGAATGAATGTCTGAGTAAGAGTGCGATACGGGCAGTGATTAAACGATCACGTGCTTGTGCATCTACTTGAGGGTCTGTAGGACCAACTAAGTGAGCCAGTTTGCTCTCTTTGTCGTTGTTAGTTGTTTTAGTATTTTTAGTCATTGTGTCAGTTCCGTTTGTCTAAAGTATGTATCTATTATACTACCTTTGGGGAGACAAGTCAAGTAAAAAGTTTGGAAGAGTGCAAGGAATGTCTCGTAACTTACACTCTTCCAGGCCAGCAATCTAGTTGCCCGCCTCAACAATGTAACCACCATATCGTTTGTGAAAGTCATCAAAGTTTTTCAACTGAGAAGGTTCGATCGGAAGTTTGTAAGTTTTCAGTGCAACTTTTGCACCCATGACCACTAACTCTGTTTCAAAGTTAGCCATGATGTAGCCAAAGAAGTTATCGCACATTTCATGGAACTTCTTATTATCAACTTTATCAGTCTCAAGTGCATTCTTAAGTTCGTAGCACATTGAGATAGTCAAAGAATACATTGCAGAGATTTCCTTAACATTAAGGTCCTTAACTTTACCTGATAAGATATCAGATGGGTTAGGCATTTTACTAGCAATCTTACGATGTGCTACAAACTTAGTAGCAAGACCTTCACCGACAGTACCTGCTACGAGATTGTAGAGAGTATCAGAGTCGATATCTTCCTGTTGTAACAATTGACTAACAAAAGTCCATGTACGAGGAGTAGCAAATGCTCTGCTAGAAGACTTAGCATCAAAATCATACAAGTCTTGTTTAGCAAATGACAAGTAACCAACTACATCTTCATGTACTTCGTTTACGATAGCCCAGTTCTGCCAAGATGTAAAGTCAGGACGCATTTCTAAGTGAATGAAACGATTAGCAAGGGGCATCGGCATACGATATGTGACACCTTTGTCAGAGTCCCTGTTACCTGCGGCTACAATATGTACGTTCTTAGGAAGAATGTACTTGCCAACACGTCCATTAAGAACAAGTTGATAACCTGCAGCCTGAACTGCTGGGGGAGCCGAATTCATTTCATCTAAGAACAATATGATTTTGTCATACTGAGCGGCAAGTTCTTCAGAAGGAAGTTCGATTGGGGGTGCCCAGTCCATAACTCCTAAGTCTTTGTTGAAGAAAGGGATACCTCTGATATCAGTAGGCTCCATCTGTGCCATACGCAAATCGATAACTAGACAGTTACCCATTTCAGTTGCAATTTCTTCGACAAGTTCAGATTTGCCTACGCCGGGAGGTCCCCATAAGAATGAAGGACGCCCTGCTAACATTGCGGCTTTAATTGCGGGTTTTGCTTGTTGACTTGTTACAGTCAGATTTTCAGTTAATTGAGACATTTTTTAACTCCGTTACTTTATTGTTGAATATGTATATATTATAGAGCCTTTGGGTAGTGATGTCAAGTCTTTTTTGAAAATAATTGAAATTAATTTTCCTATATGATTCAACAACTTAGTTTCCTTCTGGTTCCATAAGTGTTAATAATAAGATATATTTCTCTATCATGTCGCAACTTTCTTGCATTTTTGCTCTATAATCGTCAGCGGCTTGCCAATTGTTACGTTGTCTGCATCTGACTTCTATAGTAGACAGTTCATCTACCATGGGTACAATGTTAGCCCAAAGTTTTCTCATATCAGGATTAAATGATAGAGATCGAATTTGTTTTTGAAGTGAATCCAAATACTTGCGGGCTTCTATTGCGTTAGAGAATTTCTCATTCATACCCTTATTATACGACTTTTGGGTACCAATGTCAACCTTTATCGTACCAACGTATGTATATCATAGTTACATCATTGTTGTCGTTTTGATAGTATTGATGCCCTAGATTCATGTTATGAGCAAACAGTCTATTGTTAGACAGAGTTTCTTTGACTCCTCTCTTCCAAATATCTGGCCATTCATCTGCATATGATACTTGAAATTCAGAGTTAACATTATCACTACTTAAAGTAAAAAATGTAATCCATTGTTTAGTAGTATCATCAAAGTTTTCTATAGGATTGTAATCTTTGTGCCAACGTCCACTAGTATGCATTGGATCTACTTCATTGTTTATTAATGTTCTATAATTGTAGATAACTGGGCGTGTCAAATAAGATTTTAATTGAGATTCAATTAAATCGATAAGTTTTCCATTAGATTTAGGAAGTAAACTTTTGACTATAGAGTTGTCATCGTATCGATTACAAAGAGTAGGGTTTGTTTCATCTTCTTTTAAACTGCCATCTGGAGTAATTAAATACCCAGATGTCTCAACTAAAGGTTTATCTGCTGTTATTTTTTGTAATGTATCAGAATCTAAAAATTCATCAATAAAAAAATATTCAGTGTTCAATATATGCCTTTGCCAAATTCAGTTTTAGAATTCTTAGTTTTCTTTTTGCCCGGTCTAAGTAGTGGTGGACGACCGTCACGTGCAATGTCACCAAGTCCCATTGCTTTTGCACCTTTCTTCATTGTGTCTGGGTGTACGTCTACAGATAATGCCCTAGAAAATCTTGGATCATTTCTTTCTGCTTCACTTGGAATGTATCCTGATGCTTCACCGATCGTTGTTGATGTTCTTTTAGGACCATAGTCTTGGTATTTAATATCAAACGGGCCTTTGTGACCTTGAGATTTTAAATGTTTAATATACTGTTTGATTTCATCTTCATTTGGACTTCTAACATTGGGTTTGCCATCAACATATAAAGCATATTGATATTCTTCATTAATAGCACCTTGATTTATTCTTTCAACTGCTTGTAAAAATGTTATCATCTTTTCATAATACTCAATGTCTTTTGCAAGATTAGGTATTACAATTTCTTTTGCTTTTTCTCTATCGTCTATTTTTTTATTCATAAAGATTTCTACTTTGATAGCATTATCTAAATATCTTGCGGCTTCTTTAGAAGAAATATGATGTTCTTGTGCCAACGCATCAACTGTATCTTCTGCTAAATTAACTTTACTATTATAGACACCAATAGATTCTTCAAACGTTCTTCTTAATAATTCTTCTTCAATAGATAGTTGTTGGGCTCTTAACTTGTTGCGTAAATCAAACAATGCTTGAAAGTATCCTTTTGATCTGATAGCCTTAAATGCTAAGTTTTCAGGACCAAACTCTCCTTTATTATCTAAACCTGCTTGTCTGTATCTTTTAATAATAGATAGTACATTGTTTACTTTTTCAATGTCTTTTGCTTTTAATCCTTCGATTGCTAGTTGTTCTAATCTTTCAAACTTATGTTCTGCTGATATTTCATCTAAGTTTGCTCTTTGTTTGCTAGGGAAACGAGTAAACTTATCTTGCATAAGACTGTACTCGCCTAAACTAGTATGTGATTGTGCTGTATCTTGTACATAAACTTCAACAGGAATATCTCTGATAGTAATTTCATATGTGTCATTATACAAAGACTTCTTAGCATTGAATAGTTCTTTATAAACATCTGACTCTGGTAGTTCTGCAAAGTCTACAAGTAGATGCAGATCAATATCCGAATGAGGTGTGTAAGTAAATGCAACATTACTACCAGTAATGATTACATCTTCTACTGCAAGATCAGGTATACCCATGTACTCAATAAAGTCATCAGTAATAATCTCTAATTGTTTTTTGATGTTTGGCTTCAATTTATTGTTTTCATCAAACAGCAAAGGATTCAACTCATCGTGGAAGTTGATCGCATCTTCGATTTTGAATTTTTCTAGTTCAGATATGTTCATATATCTATTTATCGAAATAGGCGAGGGGCAAATAAATGCCCCTCTGGGTGTTCGGTGACGAGGTACCTTAGACCTCGGGGGATTAGGCCGCTAGGGCGTAATCTTCCATTTCATAATTGTTGTCAATTATAGTGTTTGCTTGATTTACAGTCATCGCCTACTGTGTTGTCTGCTCCGTTACTAATCACCCTGTCGAATCCCTTACACCCCCTCTGCTGTTTATTGGTGGAGGTGGCCGGAGTCGAACCGGCGTCCAAAGTGCCTTTTACTTCACTTCATACAACAATAATTTAATCTAGTAATTCTTTGATTACTAGAATTTTAATTGCGGTATCTAATGCGTCATTTACATCGTCTTTAATGTATTTAACTTCAGTATGATACGTATGTCTAGCATACCCAGTGTAGTAAGGTATTGCATTACTACCCATGTGCACCATAGAATTACCACGTTTCTTATGTGTATGTAAACTATAATGACGAGGATATTTTACAATCTTGCCATCAATAATACGAGTTGCCCCTGTATATGCTTTAGAACTCTCACGTATAAGTCGTTCATCAGATTTCTCTGCACTTACCGGGCAAGCAATCATTATTGCAAAAAATGCTATAATTAATGTAGTACCTAACTTTGTTCCTGTTATCTTCATACCCATATCCTTTTGTGAGAATGTATTTATTATAACACAAATAAACTCTAGGCATATACTTTTGGGTAAATGATTTTTAACTAAATACATACATGCGTTATTATGAATTCATAGTCGAGTACAAAACCGAAATTACTAAGGGTAGGTTCGGCGATAAAATCCTAGACAAACTACAAATACAAGATATTATTGATCTTAAGCCCGATATTGAAGCAGGTAGACCTATGAGTAAGCCGACTGATTATCAACAACTTGCACTTCATATTATGGGTATTGGAGGACGAACATCTAGCCCAGTTTCTCCTTGGGAAAGTGTTGACCAAGAACTATTTGATAAACATAAGAATGAAATTGTAGAAAAACTAATTGCACAATTTGAAGACTTTGATCCTACTGCAAACAAACAATACATGCCTTATCTTCTTAATTGGTATGTTAACTCTGGTGAGATAGGATCATATGCATTTCCAAACTTAGAAGATGCAAGATCAACTCTTAAAGAATCATTAATAATGTATTACAAATTAAGAGAACGAATTCCAGAAAGATACAGAGACATTGGCCAATATAGTTCTGCATCAGACTTTATGAATAGTGTACAAGCCCTTCAATCACAATATGGTAAACAAGAAAAATTAGATCCTGGTGATACTGAAGTTATCTATGATAGCAAATATGCAACAATCTATTGGGCTAAAGATGAAGAAGGATCATGTTACTTAGGACAAGGAACACAATGGTGTACAGCCGCAACTAGGTCTACAAATTACTTTGATCGATATAATAAAGACGGGCCTCTCATAATTATTAATATGAAAGAGAAAATAAGAACATACGATGGCTGGCGAATAGACGATGACGGTGGAGAACATGAAGATCCAGATGGCGAAAGAGTTGTCAATAAAATTCAAGCGGCTATGGATGTTGAGCCTGATGACACTGGAGCATTATTTTGGACTTGGGAAGACATTGCAGACCCTACAGATGAGCCAGTAGACTTTAGTACTTTATATGATGACAATCCTAACTTTAAACAAATGTGGGATAGTCCAAAGTTTCAAAAGGCTATGGATGTTCTTTGTCGAAAATGGTGGGATTATAATGGTCTACATCTTGCTAGTCAAGTCAAAGATGATTAATATGAAACTTCTTCGTAACGTTCTTTAAGCCACTTCCATTCATAACTTAAACGTAACTTCTCAAAGTCTCCATCTACTTCTTCAAAGTACTCTTCTCCACAGATTGCACCTTTGATAGATTCTTGGAAGAAAGGCTGATCTGGATCTGCTTCATTCAACCATGCTTCTAAACGTTTCTTACTAATCTCTGTATCATCAACTAATAACTTAATCACTTCTCTGAATGCTGTACGCCATGTAGAGAACTCATCTGTGTTATACTGTGCTATGCCTGATAGTAAGGGCACACTAGCATGTTCGTCATCTAATGTAAAGTCTAAGCCATAACCATAGTTTGCAAGTGTTAGTTCTTTATTGTATGCAATCATAGCCTGATGTCCATAGACTAAGCCATTGACTGGATTCTTTGCTTCAAAAATATAGTGCTTGGGTTGTTGCATTCTATCTGGTTGCCAGTTAAAGTCAAACTTAGGAGAGACTTTCAGTTTAGCAAATACAGTAAACGCCCAAGGTGTTTCACTTGCTTCTGCTGATGCGTGATATGCTTGTACACGACCATCAACACCATCTACTCTTACTACTCTGTTTGGTATGTTCTTTGTAATGCGTTGCAGATGCTCCCAATTTTCCTCTGCGCCAGTCTCTCCGTTCGACAAGAAAACAATATCCATCGGCTTCGATAGTGCAAGACGATTTGCATTCTTAATGTAAGGGTATTCATATAGTTCTCTCTTTACATGATCTTTAACTTCACGTGGAACTATAATTCTTGTTGCTCCAGTTGATTGTACTATAATGTTTTTAGACTCTGCTGTCCACAATGACATAGGTTCTTCATCTACTACTTGTATGTCTTCATCAGTTTTTGATACTAATGTAACATAAGGAAATTCATCGATATCTTTTAACGACTTAGTATGCGTATCACTCTTAGAAACGATTACAGGCGCTCTCAGACGTTGTGTACGCAGTGTTTGATTGTAGTTTATCTTCTCGTAATCTTCTAATGATTCCATATCATCAATCAATTCACGTGTTTTATTAACGTCTATAAAGAATGTATCTCCAAACTTTTGTTTGTTGCTTGGGAAAACATGTAACTGATCACGTGCAAAAGGATCGCATATGTAGGACAAGTCAAAGTCGCCGTAATCACAAATAGATGATGCGATCCATACGTAATGCTCTTTCCGTGTTGGTAGTTTATCTACAATATTCTTTAATGTTGTCACGTAATCAGTGTCATGTTCAACCGTGCTTACACGTTGTCTTGGTGCTTTCTCTTGTAATTGTTTAACAACTGCTTCTGTATGTTTATTGCCATGATCGACAACTACAACATCGTAAACACATTCAGTTGCTCTTGCTCTGATGTCTTTAACAAAGTTAAGATTGTCTAAGTGTTCGATAACGTTAATGTATTTGGTGTCATCATTAAATGTTTCTCTAGCAATTAGGTATGTTGTACCCCAATGTGACCATTGCGTACCGAACACATGAACCATCTTCATCTGCCAAGGGTTAGGATAATAATCAAAATCAAATTCTTCATAATCTAATTCTGAATTTAATATCCATAGTAGACTAGTAGTTGATCTGTTAATACATCTACGAGCAGTTTCTACCCAAGAGTTTAAGTATCTTGTCTTTTGTATGTTAGGATATCTTTCTTGCAGTTTAGCAAAACGTTCTTTTGATTCTTTGTTTCCTCTATCTACATAGAACATATCTAAGTTGGCTTGAATCTCTCCTATCGTATCCGTCTCAACATAGTTAATTGTTGCATCTTTAAAGATTGCTGAGTTCACAAAATATGTTTGTGTATTGATATTGTCTTTAGAACCAAATGCATGAATATAGTTAGACTGATAAACATCAGGTCTCCAACTAAAGTCAAAGTCTGTATAGACTAAGTCCATGTTCAATGCCCAAAACACTTCGTCTGGATGATTTGCTACTAAATCTTCTAATGTTGTTTCTATAAAGTAAACATCTATTTCATCAGGTATAACATTGTCTGCTTCGATAGATTGTAAGAATAAAACTTTACCGTCATTACCAGGCTGAACATACTTAGGACCGTCGTCTTTACCAACAACACTACCAAACTGATAGATTGCTGGATCTGCTGTTTCATCTGGATGCCAACTAAAGTCAAACTTACTTACGTCTAAATCACCGGGTACTACCCAATGCATACGTTTGCTGTTTGCTAACTTACGTGCTTTAATGATTCTTGTGTCAACATACTTAATGTCTGTTGCACCGTCTACTGTATATGTTGGACCACCTGTCTTCTGATGCTGTGTACCAAATTGATAGATAAATGGATCATCTTCTGCATATGGGTGCCAACTAAAATCAAAGTCTTCGATATCTTGTGGGACTTTCCAGTTTGTTCTGTCACCACTATCTAACGAGGTTGCAACTGGTTGCTCGATATACTTGATTTTAGTTGCTCCGTCAACTGTGTATGTCGGTCCACCGGTTAATGCCCACTGTGTACCGAACTGATAAATGAATGGTTCGTCTAAATCATCTGGATGCCATGAGAAGTCAAAGCCATCAATATCAATGCCTTCTGGTATAGTCCACTTGCATGGTTGATTAGGTAGTTTGTGTGCAATGTTACCTTCAACATATTTTACTTCAAGTGCACCTTCAACTATGTATTTAGGTCCACCTGTCTTCTGCCATTGCGTTCCAAATTGATAGATGTATGGTTGATCTTCTAGTGGAGACGGTCTCCAACCAAAGTCAAATCCTGTAGTATCTAAATCATCTGATATTTCCCAACCGTCAACACTTTCTTCTAGTGTTGCTACTACATCGTGTACATATTTGACTGTCTCTGCGCCTACAACTCTGTATTCAATCGTAGGCATTTCTTCTGCTGAATAATACTTGTTACCAAATTGATAAACAAATGGTTCATCTGTCTCATCATGGTGCCAACTGTAATCAAAGTCTTTAATTTGATAGTTACCTAATGTTCCCCAATGTCTGTTGTTAGGATCAGGTAATCTTTTTGATTTAATAATACGTGTATCAATGTATTTGATTCCACTACCCTCATGTGCGCCTGGTGTAATGTATTTGTGTCCACCAGTCTTCTGCCATTGAGTACCGAATTGATAGATAAACGGTTCGTCTTCTGCATATGGATGCCAACTATAATCGAAATCATCTTCATCAATGAGTTTAGAATCAACTTCCCAATTGTCTTTGCAGGGTAATGCTTTTGATACTTGATCTTCTACGTACTTAACTTCTTCTGCATCTTCAACTGTGTATATAGGTCCACCACTTAATGCCCACTGAGTTGGAAATCTATAAATGTATGGTGGACTTGTTGCATCCGGATGCCATGAGAAGTCAAAAGTCTTTTCATCGATATTATTTGGGATAGTCCAGTTATCTTTTTTAGATAATGCTACTGCTTTAAACTGTTCTTCGTACTTAACTTCAGTTGCCCCTTCTACATAATATCTTGGACCACCTGTCTTCTGCCATTGTGTGCCGAACTCATGTATCATTGCTGGTTCATTTGGATTAGGCTTCCAACTAAAATCAAACTCACTTACATCTATATCTGTTGGTATCTCCCAGTTTGTTTTATCATGTCCTAGTGTTGCAATTAAGTCGTTAACATAACTAACTTCATCTGCTCCAATAACTCTATACTCTAATGTAGGCATTTGTTCAGCAGAGTAATACTGATTACCGAATTGATAGATAAAAGGATCTGATGTATCGTCTGGATGCCATGAGAAATCAAACCCTTTGATACAATAATCATTTAATACTTTAAAATTGTTTGCATTTGCTAAACGAGTTGCTTTTAAAATTCTTGTGTCTATATATTTTACAGCACTACCTTCATGCACGCCAGGAGTTATATACTTTGGACCACCTGTCTTTTGCCATTGAGTACCAAATTGATAAATGTATGGCTCATCTTCTGCATATGGATGCCATGAAAAATCAAATGTAGATTCATCAATAACTTTAGGATCAAACTCCCAGTTACACATTTGATGATATGCTGTTGCTTGTTGTGCATCAACATACTTAACTTCTTCTGCATCATCACAACGATAGATAGGTCCACCTGACATTGCCCACTGAGTTGGGAAGTGATAGATATACGGCACAGGTTCTGTAGAATCAGGATGCCATGAGAAGTCAAATAAATCTTTGTTTATATTGTCAGGTATTTCCCATTTATCTTCTGTCGGCAATGCTATTGCATAGAATATGTTTTCGTATTTTGTTTCAGTTGCGCCGGGCACAGTATAGATTGGTCCACCTGTCTTCTGATGTTGAGTAGCAAACTCATGTATCATTGCAGGCTCGTTAGGATTAGGTTCCCAACTGAAGTCAAACGAATACTTTTGAATGTTATCTGGTACAGTCCAATTAATTGGAGAAGGCATACGCACAGTTGTTTCTGGCATAAACTGATACTCAGTTGCTCCTTCTACTTTAAACTCTATACTAACTTTATCTTCTACTTTGTTCCACTGATTGCCCCA
>Ga0213861_10000384_pt1 | contig 38522 bp, 34 predicted proteins | sample PICome_4_FD_160110 | JGI IMG/M metagenome (GOLD analysis project Ga0213861, IMG submission 160110) | Coastal seawater microbial communities near Pivers Island, North Carolina, United States - PICO131 | ecosystem: Environmental > Aquatic > Marine > Coastal | place: USA: North Carolina... | reverse complement strand
GTAGTTCAATACTTGAACTTAATGGTGTTGCAGTAACACCTAAAATGAATGATTTACTAAAAAATTTGAATAATTTTGTAAATGAGTTGTAGTGTGCTTCATCAATAATTACTAAACCAATATCAGAAATATCAAGCTTATCATCATTCAATCTGTTATTTAACGTCTCAACCATTGCGACAAAACAACTGTATTCTGATTGATCACTTAAATCTGCCTTACTATCTACAACCTTATTATTAACACCAAATTCTGTGAGCATATTAGAGGTTTGCTTACATAACTCTATACGGTGCGTCATCACTAACACTTTCTTTTTGTGGTGCTTTAAATACTGTCTTACTATTTCAGAAAAAATTACTGTTTTACCACCACCTGTTGGCAACTGATACAGCAAGTGATAATCCTCAGGAGATTCTTCGAAAGCTGTAAATATTTTATCTATAGCACCTTTTTGATAACTATATAAATCTTTACCTTCTTTTCTTTCCTCTAATTCTAATTGAGCTTTTGTAATCTCCATACTTTAAATTTTGCAACGTGCAAAAATAACATCTTTAAAGGGTATTTCAAGCATTATTAGTGTGAAATTATCCAAGTAATATTAACAGTACGAAAATTTATTATTATGTTCAACACAAGTTAATTTTAAAATAGGCATCTAAACTATTGAAGCACAAATCCTTTGAATTTATTAAAAACTCGGATTACGTACTTATACTTATTCTATAAATTAGTTATATGAAGTGATAATTCTGAAGATGTTAATGAACAATTAACCTAGAAAATAATTGAGAAAAGGAATAAGCTGGATGTCTATAAAAACACAAAATGTTTATGCCTAAAAAAGGGCTTTTTTAAAAAGGATATATACATTTCTTTTCTTAATTTTATAACATGGAAATCAACGATAAATCAGGAGTAAAAAGCTATTTAGCAGAAGAAGGTAGATATGATGCAATGAAATACAATCGCGCAGGAAAAAGCGGCGTGCTTTTACCTGCTATCTCCCTTGGATTATGGCATAATTTTGGCTTTGTTGATGATATAAAAAATGGAAGAGATATATTAAGAACAGCTTTTGACTTAGGAATCACGCATTTGGATTTCGCTAATAATTACGGACCTCCTCCCGGTTCTGCGGAAGAAAACTTTGGAACTATATTTAAACAAGACTTCAAGGCCTATAGAGATGAATTGTTTATAGCCACAAAAGCAGGATATGGCATGTGGCCCGGACCATATGGAGATTTTGGGTCTAGAAAATATTTAATATCTAGTTTAGATCAGAGTTTAAGACGTATGGGATTAGATTATGTTGATATTTTTTATCATCATAGGCCAGACCCAGATACACCTTTAGAGGAAACCATGGGCGCACTAGCAGACATTGTTCGTCAAGGAAAAGCATTATATGCTGGAATTTCAAATTATGGGCCTGAGGATACTCAAAAGGCTGCTAAACTGTTAAAAGAGTTAAAGGTTCCTTTTATTTTACATCAAGCCAGATATTCCATGTTTGATCGTTGGGTTGAAGATGGGCTTTTAAATACTTTAGAAAATAATGGTTTAGGATGTATTGCATTTTCGCCTTTAGAACAAGGTATGCTTACCGATAAATATTTAAAAGGTATTCCTAAAAACTCAAGAGCAGGAAATGATTCTATCTTTTTGAATGCAGAAACTGTTCAATCTAATATTGAGAAAATTCAAAATTTAAATACTATTGCACAAGAACGTGGACAAAAACTATCTCAAATGGCTATAGCTTGGCTATTAAGAAAGCCACAAATAACTTCTGTATTAGTTGGAGCAAGCTCTTCTAACCAGTTAAAAGAAAATGTAAAAGCTTTAGATAAATTAGTATTTAATGATGAGGAATTGAAGTTAATAGATGGGATAATTTCTTAGGTTCTAATTATTCTCTAATTATGTTTATAACTCCCTTAACATTTGTAGAAAGAGCCCATAAGTCTGTTGCTATTAGTTCTTTTTGTTCACCAACTATTCTAAAGTGGGCGGTATTGGGTAAAGCGTAACCTTCATTCAATGCAAGAAACTCTATTTTATTGACACCCATTTTTAATTCAATTTTAAAACCTTTAAATGCATTTGATAATCCAACTCTATATTCAATAATTTCGTCGTTTACTGAAACCCGAACATAATCTCCATCTTCAAGACCATAATCACGGTACATAACTTGAATATTTTTAGATTTTGTTCTATGATTACCAAAAAAGAGATCTATTTTACTACCCTTAGTACCTAAACCTTGCTCCTGTATAATAGTATTTTGTTGTTTTTTTAACTGATTTGTATATAACTCACCTGGGTTTCCAAACTTTTCTTTTGGAAACATAGAAAATTCTTTTTTAGGCAAATCAAGTGAAAGTGTTACACTTGGTCTATTCATACCAATAGTATTATCACTCTTTATAAATTTTGTTGGGGTTAACGGACTAATATCAGCTGTATCCTTCTTGCTTTCAACAGCAGGAATAGAAATAGACTTCTTTTTGTTATCTATTTGTGCTTGAACAGATAGCGTTAGGAACATAAAAAAAAGAAATAATATATAAGGTTTCATTAAGCTTATCTAAATAATTTAATTTTTTTCATAGTCGTATTATTCTTCAAAGATATTTCTTTCGGAGAAATACAACCATGTTAAACACATTATTTAATATGTGTTGAGCAATAACCGTTCCTAAAACATACTATCTATAAAGTTTTCTACTCCACTACTGCTCTAGACTGTTAAAATTTGTTAATTTATTACTTTGTTATACATAGTACTGTAACAAAATTAATTTTTACTCGTCTATCTAGTATAATCAAATAAAAACAATAAATAATTATTCATCAATCAAAATCAAAAATTATGAGAACTTTAAACAACAATCAATTAACTGGAACATTAAACGGAACTAAAAGCAACCAATGGAACACTAAAAGACGTTACAGATAAGTAATGACTTTTAAACCCCAAATCTTTCATCAATCAATTTAAATCAATCAAAATGAAATCAATCATCAAAATATCAAGACATTTAAATAACATTACTCAAGAGAATTTATTTACTAATAAACGTATTATAGATTTTAATACTTCCAATACGGGTCTGTGGAAAGGCACAAAGCGATATGCGCATTAATCAAAAGCCTTACGGTATGGTATTGTTTTTGAAAATACCGTATTCGATACATACTCGTTTTCTGCCCCATTGTTTTGCGGCTTTTACATCAACTCCCATATAAATATCAATTCGAGATTTCCATCTATAATGCATTTTGTCTTTAACGACATAAACCCCTTCTAGACCTTCAATTTTGACAGGGGTATTATGTTTTAATCCTAGACTCAACAAATCTCTAGAAACCGCAATATATTTTAAACCAGGTTTTAAACTATCACCAAAAGCAGTTATATGTGGATTGGAATTGGTTTGGTAAGCTAAGGAATTATAAGCAGTAGCAGTTACATTCAGCGAATCCCAAATATATTTATTTTCAAATGTTTCTTCTGCTTTTTTACAACTAAAAAGTAGCAAAACACAAAGGCATACAAGAATTCTCAAAACATATAGTTTTATATTTTCTTAAAGATAAGTAATAAAATTACACCTAATTATTAATTGAAATTATTGTAAAATTAAATGATGATTCTTTCATTATATTCAAATCAAAAAAAACAAACATAGCATAAGTAATGATTTCTTTTTTAAATGAATGAGAAACCAAAAAGATGATTTATCACTGTGTTTTAAATTAGGAAACGGTATTAGTACTCTAAAAGTGCTTTTAATTCGGTTTCAAACCTATTTTTAGGAAGATACTGTTGTTCTAATTGGGTCGCAAAAGGAATTGGTGTTTCTATGCTTGCAACACGCTTTACTGGAGCATCTAAATATTTAAAACAGTGTTCCATGATTCCAGCTGAGATATCACTAGAAATACTACCAAATAGAGAATCTTCTTGAAGTATAATAGCTTTTCCTGTTTTTTTAACTGACTCATAAATTGTTTCTACATCTAATGGTTGAAGCGTTCTCAAATCAATCATATCTGCTGAGACATTAGGATTATTATCTAAAGTTTCTAAAGCCCAATGAACGGCGCCGCCATAGGAGACAATAGTTATATCATTACCAGTTCTTAAAAGTGAAGCTTTCCCGAATGGCAATGTGTAATAATCGACCGGAACTTTTTGACGCATACTTCTATATAAGCCTTTGTGCTCAAAAAATAATACTGGATTTGGATCATTAATTGCCGTGTTTAATAAGCCTTTCGCATCATATGGAAATGCTGGATAAACTACTTTTAAACCTGGAGTTTTAGTAAACCAAGCTTCATTAGTTTGCGAATGAAACGGACCTGCAGATAAACCACCGCCGCAAGGCATTCTTATAACAACATCTGCGTTTTGATTCCATCTATAATAGGACTTAGCCAAATAATTTACAACAGGATTAAAACCAGAACTCACAAAATCTGCGAATTGCATTTCAACAACACTTTTTATACCCGCAATAGATAATCCCATGGCCGCTTCAACAATAGCAGATTCACAAATAGGTGTGTTTCGTACTCGACCTTTTCCAAATTGTTCTACAAAACCTTCAGTAATTTTAAAAGCACCTCCATATTCAGCTATATCTTGTCCCATAATGACCAAATCACTATGTTTCTCCATACTCTGTTTTAAACTATTTGAAATTGCATCTATAAAACGAACTTCTTCTAAATTTGAATTATTTATAACTTCTTGATATTTATGTTTTTGATAAACATCATTTAACTCTACTATTTTATTAGCAATAATATCTTCTTCATTGAAAGCAACTTCTAAATGTTCATTAATTTCGTGTACAATTGATCCTTTAAATGAGACTTCATCTTCTTCAGTCAGAATATTATTCTCCTTTAAAAATGCCTGAAAATTCACTAAAGGATCTTTAGTACCCCAAGTATCCATGAGTTCTTGTGGAACATATTTAGTACCACTGGCCTCTTCATGACCTCGCATTCTAAACGTTTTAAATTCTAATAAAACGGGCCTAGGATTTTTTCGAATATCTTCAACTAACTGGCTAACCTTAGTATACACTTCTATAATATTATTTCCATCTATAATATGAGATTCCATACCATAGCCCAAACCTTTATCTGCAATATCTTTACAGTTATATTGCTCATTTGTAGGTGTTGATAAACCGTAACCATTATTTTCAACACAAAACAAAACGGGTAGTTTCCATACTGATGCTACATTTAAAGCTTCATGAAAATCACCTTCACTTGTCGCACCTTCACCTGTAAATACTGCAGTAACTTGGTTTGTGTTTTTTAATTTAGACGCCAAAGCTATACCATCAGCAACCCCTAACTGAGGGCCCAAATGCGAAATCATGCCAACAATTTTATATTGCTGTGTTCCAAAATGAAATGATCTATCTCTACCTTTAGTAAATCCCGATGCTTTTCCTTGCCATTGTCCAAATAATCTATACAAAGGGACATGTCTGGTTGTAAAAACACCTAAATTTCTGTGCATTGGCAAGATGTATTCATCATCATTCATAGCCATGGTAACGCCAACAGATATAGCCTCTTGACCAATACCAGAGAACCATTTACTTATTTTACCTTGTCGTAATAAAATAAGCATCTTCTCCTCTATCAATCTTGGCTTCAGCATATTTCTATATAATAATAGAAGTGTTTCTGATTCTAATCCTTCACTAGTGTAATCTATCTTAGATGAAGTTTTTGTTACTTTCATAAAAAAATGCTTATTTCATTATCAAATATAATATAATTAGTATTTATTAATAGAAAAAATTGCACATAACTCAGTATAAAAAACTTTGAATGTTTTTGTACATTTGTTTTGTACATATTTTTAAAATCAAACCTTATGAATACCATACCAAGTGTTAATTTGAAAGACTTTCTTTCTGATGATCCTATAAGAAAACAAAACTTTGTAAATGCGATTGGACAAGCGTATGAAGAGATTGGTTTTGTGGCACTTAAAGGTCATTTTCTAGATGATACTTTAGTTGATAATTTATACAAAGAAGTTAAAAACTTTTTTTGTTTGCCAACAGAAACAAAACGGAAGTATGAAATTCCTGGAATTGGAGGACAAAGAGGTTATGTATCTTTTGGAAAAGAGAGTGCAAAAGGAAAAAAAGAAGGTGATTTAAAAGAGTTTTGGCATTTTGGACAATATGTTCAAGATAATGATAAACTTAAAGCAGAATATCCTGATAACGTCAATGTAAAAGAACTTTCAGAATTTAATAAAACTGGAAAAGAAACCTATAAGATGCTTGAAAAAACTGCTAAGTATGTATTACGTGCTTTGGCTTTGCATTTAGGTTTAGAAGAAACCTATTTTGATGAATATATTCATAATGGAAACTCCATTTTAAGACCTATACACTACCCTCCTATTACCCAAGAACCCAAAGAAGCTGTTAGAGCTGCAGCACATGGTGATATTAACTTAATCACTCTTTTAATGGGCGCTCAAGGAAGAGGATTACAGGTAAAAAATCATAAGGATGAATGGATTGATGCTATTGCTGAAGTTGATGAGTTAATGATTAATGTTGGCGATATGTTTTCTAGACATACCAATAATAAACTAAAATCGACAATACACCGAGTAATTAATCCCCCTAAAGAACTTTGGGGAACGTCGCGTTACTCCATACCGTTTTTTATGCATCCTATAAGTGATATGAAATTAGATGTTTTAGAAGGTTGTATTGATGAAAACAATCCAAAAGCCTTTGAGGATATTACTGCAGGTGATTTTTTAAATGAACGCTTAATAGAATTGGGGTTAAAAAAATAGTACGCAGTTTCAATAATATGAAGCAGTTTATACTATCAACCGAAGACTACCTAAGGGATACTTAAAACAATGGATTTACAAGACCAACTTAAAAATTTATTTCCAGATTATGTTGAAGAAGAAATTACATCTGACACTAATGAATCATCTGGGATTTGGATGCAAGACGATCCTATTATTTGTAAATATGAAAAGCGTAAAGGAAAGCCTATAACTATTCTTGAAGGGTATACCGGGGCAACAGAAGACTTTAAAATATTAGCAAAAGAAATTAAAACAAAACTTAGTGTTGGCGGTAGTTTCAAGGATGATAAAATTATTATTCAAGGTGATTATCGTGATAAAATAATGCAAATGCTAAAAGACAAAGGGTTTAATGTAAAACGCGTAGGTGGATAGATTTATGAGTAAACAACAACTGCATATTACTAACGGAAGTCATTTGACTAACGTACTTAATGAATTAGATATTCAAGGTGTAAAATTGACTTGGCAAGAATTATTATGTGAAGGTCCTACAACAGAAAAAGTTGGTTCTGAATTATTTTTAGAAACTAGAAAATCCTTTTTTACTCAATTTTATAATATTGATCTAGATCTTGAATTAATTAAAAGTGAATTAGATAAATTCAATGATTCTGAAAACTATTCTGAAATTATACTTTGGTTTGAATATGATTTATTTTGCCATATTAATATGATTGCGATAATAAGCCTTATTCAACAGAAAAAAATGAACCTTCCTATACATTTGGTATGTAGTGGAAGAATTGAAGGCAGCAAAAACCTGATGGGTTTATCTGAATTATCACCTGAACAATTATTAAATCACTACAAAAATAAGGTGTTGCTGAATAAAGATGATATAGATATAGCCACAACAGTATGGGGTATTTACTGTGGTGTAGATCACAATTTATTAAAGCCTTTTATAGTTAAGCCCTCTTCATTTAAATATTTAAGTAATTGTTTAAAAGCACATTTAGAGCGTTTTCCTGATTCAGTTGATGGATTAAGTATACTGGAAAGAAACATTCTTCAAATCATTGTAAAACAATCTATTACTTCAAAACATCATTTATTGGGTTATGCCCTCAATTATCAAGGTTTTTATGGCTACGGAGACCTTCAATTGGAAAGAATTATTAATCAATTAAGTATATTTTATTCTGTTACTGAAGGTGAAATTGAATTAAATAGAAAGGGACATGAAGCCCTTCTAGGGCAACGTAATTTTGCGCTAGAAATTGATAATGATATGATGTATGGTGGAGTAAAAAAAATAGCATTTCAATTTAATAAATCTAAAAACAAACTTGTAAAATCTATATTAAATGTCAATTAAAGAATCTGAACTTATTTTAAATCCAGATGGTAGCATCTATCATTTAAATTTAAAACCCGAAAATATTTCAAATACAATCATTTTGGTAGGTGATCAAGATCGTGTTGAAAAGGTAACATCACATTTCGACTCTATTGAATTTGAAACACAAAAGCGGGAATTTAAAACCCAAACAGGTCTTTATAAGGGCAAGCGTATTACTGTAATTTCCACAGGCATAGGACCTGATAATATTGACATTGTACTAAATGAGTTAGACGCTCTTGTAAATATTGATTTTAAAACAAGGCAAATAAAAGACAAACTCATAAGTCTGGATATTATAAGAATTGGTACTTCTGGCGCTTTACAAGACCATATTCCAGTAGATTCCTTTATAGTAAGCACTCATGGTCTTGACATTAATGGAATGCTACATTCTTATAAAATTGATGCCATTAGAAATACTGATATTGAAGAAGCCTTTGTTCAACAAACCAATTGGCACCCCAACAAAGCATACCCAATAGTAATAAAAGGTAGTCTTAAATTAGAAAAGACATTTGAAAGCGACAAGGTGCATAAAGGTTTAACAGCAACTGCTGGAGGCTTTTATGGGCCACAAGGTCGAGTACTCAGACTAGCTATTCAAGATGAAGAATTAAATTCTAAATTGGATAATTTTAACTTCAACGGTGTCAAAATTGCAAATTTTGAGATGGAAACTTCAGCTATTTTTGGTTTAGCAAAATTAATGGGCCATGAAGCTATTTCCTTAAATGCCGTTATAGCCAATAGGGTTTTAGGTACTTTTAGTAAAAATCCAGGTACAGTTATTAAAAATTTAATTATTTACACGCTAAACAAAATTACATAATAAACCGATTGATTTAATGAAGCAAGTAAACATTGGCGGTGTGCCAGAACATTTCAATTTAGCCTGGTACTTAACATTAAAAAATGGCGAATATAAAGAAGAAAACATCAATTTACGCTGGCATGATTATTACGGGGGCACAGGCGCTATGTGCAAGGCACTGCGCAATGGGGATATTGATATTGCTGTTATTTTAACTGAAGGCATCATAAAGGATATTATAGATGGAAACCCAAGTAAAATAGTTCAAACCTTTGTGCAAACACCACTTGTTTGGGGTGTTCATGTAGCAAATAACTCAAATTATAAAACAGTTGAAGATTTAAAAGGCACAAAAGCTGCTATTAGCCGATATGGTTCTGGATCTCACCTAATGGCATATATAAATGCGGAAAATAACGATTGGAATTTAGAAAAAGATTTAAATTTTGAAGTCATAAAAAATTTGGATGGCGCTGTTGAAGGCTTAACAGAAGGTACTGCGGATTATTTTTTATGGGAAAAATATACCACGAAGCCTTTAGTGGACAATGGGACATTTAGACGTATTGATAACTGCCCTTCTCCTTGGCCTTGTTTTGTTATTGCAGTAAGAGAAGATTTTATAAATAATAATAAAGCAGAATTAAAAAACATTTTAAATATTATCAATAATACGACTTCAGATTTTAAAGATATACCGAGTATTGATAAATCAATCGCAAATCGCTACGAACAGAAGCTTGAAGATGTGAAAGAATGGTTGAATATTACAGAGTGGTCTCAAGAATTAATTGATAAAAAAACCGTTATGAATGTTCAAAAGGAATTATTTGCTTTGAACATTATCCCTGAGATTGTTGATTATAATAAATTAACACAAAAGCTCTAGTCATTTTGCTTTTCGCGAAATGTTAATAATTTATCAAAATAAATTGGAGCAGTATCGCAATTCCCTATTTTTGAAACTTAAATAAATAAAAAAAATGAAAAAACTAATTTTTATTGCTTTTGCAATAGCATTAATTGGATGTAAAACAGAAGCAAAGCCTGATTATGCCATTATTTCTGGCAAAATAACCAATAAGCAAGCTGGAGATTTAACTATTAACAGCGAGGATAGAACATTTAAAGAAACACTTGTTGTAGCTGCAGATGGAACCTTTACCGATACGCTAAGCACAGATATCAGTTCATATATACTTTATGATGGAACAAACCCTATATTCCTAAATATTGAACCTGGTAATAATTTAAATATTACTTATGATGCTAGTGATTTTGATAACACTATATCGATATCTGGAGTTGGTTCTGAAATCAATAATTATCTGGTTGCTAAAAGAAAAGCAGAAAAAGAGCTCTCTAAAAAGAACCAAGAAATATACTCATTAGAAGAAGATACGTATTTAAAACGAATGATGGCGTTTAAAAATTCTCAAGAAGAATTATTAAATAATTCTGAAGGTTTACCTACTGAATTTGTTGCTAAAGAGAAAAAGAACTTGCACTATGCCTATCTAAGCAAATTAAATGAATTTGAAAGAGCGCATAAATATTTCACTAAGAATGAAGATTTTAAAGTTTCCGATGACTTTTTAAAAGATGTTAAGAGTATAGATTATTCTAATGTTGAAGACTTTGATTTTTCTAGTAATTACAAAGGTTTAGTATCGGATCATTATGGTGATAAGGCAAATAAATTGAGTAAAAAAGATTCTATCGCTTATGATATGGCTTTCCTAAAAACAGCAAGTGCAATTGAAAATGAAACTATTAAAAATTCATTGTTATTTGATTATGCAAATTACAACATGTCTTATTCTAAAGATATTGATGGTTTTTACAATATTTTCACTAAAATCTCTACAAACAAGAAAAACAACGCCATAATTACTGAAAAGTATGATAATTTAATGGGGTTAACCAAAGGTAGACCCTCTCCTAAATTTGTTGGTTATGAAAATTATGCTGGAGGCAAAACATCTCTTGATGATTTAAAAGGAAAGTATGTTTATGTTGATGTTTGGGCAACTTGGTGTGGACCATGTAAACGAGAAATTCCATTTTTAAAAGAAGTAGAAGAAAAGTATCACGGAAAAAACATTGAATTTGTAAGTATTTCAATTGACAAAGCTAGCGATCATGAAAAATGGAAAGCCATGGTAAATGAAAAGGAACTAGGCGGTGTTCAATTATTTGCAGATAATGACTGGAATTCTGCTTTTGTAAAAGATTATCAAATTCAAGGCATTCCAAGATTCCTATTAATTGATGCTGAAGGTAATATTGTGGATTCAAACGCACCGAGACCTTCAAGCTTAGAGCTTATTGAGTTATTTACTGAATTAAGTATTTAATAAAAAATATTTTTCAACTTTAAAAAAGCCGCTAATTGCGGCTTTTTTGTTTTATTCATTTTGCGGTTTTTATTCAGCATCTTTTTCTTCTTCAAGCTGTGGTTCTTCAGGTTGCTTAAATAAATCTATATAAGCTTCACCTAAATAATCAATAACATGACTGGCAATTAAACTTTGATAACCGTAATCTTCAACAGCTATATCTGCAGATTTTCCATGTAAATAAACACCAAAGATAGCGGCCACTAAAGGATTATAGCCTTGTGAAATCAAACCTGTAATAATACCCGTTAATACATCTCCACTTCCAGCCGTAGAAAGCCCTGGGTTTCCTGTAGTATTTACATAAAGTTTGTCTTCAAAAACAGTAATGGTATTAGCGCCTTTAATAACTACTATGACTTTGTGTTTCTTTGAAAAAGCTTTTATTTTTTTCAATTTATCAAAATCATTTTTCCAAGCGCCTATTAAACGCTCTAACTCTTTTGGATGTGGGGTTAAAACAGTTTGTTCTGGCAATAATTTCAATAAAGTTTTCTTTTTGGAAAGTAAATTTATACCGTCAGCATCTATTACTAATGGTGCTTTATTTGTTTTTAAAAAGGCTCCAAAAGCACTGGCAGTTTTTGTATCGGTCCCTACTCCTATTCCAAAACCAACTACAGTTGGTTCAATATCAAATTTAATAGACGTGATTTTTTCTTCATCAACATCGGTAATAATCATAGCCTCTGGAAAAGATGCTTGTAATGCATGATATCCACATTTTGGAATATAAGCAGTTACTAATCCCGCACCAGTAGATAAAGCGGCTCTACTCGTTAGAGTAACGGCACCTATTTTTCCATAACTTCCACCAATAATTAGCGCATGACCAAATTGGCCTTTATGCGAATATTTTTCTCTTGGAATATAATTAGGAAGCACTTCGAGCTTACCAATTAATTCAACTTCAGTTTGTGTTGTAAATAAAAATTCTTGATCTAAACCAATATCTAAAACTTCCCATTGCACCGTGTATTTAGCTGTTTCAGGCAAAAAGAAGACTAATTTAGGAGATGCAAAACTTAAAGTAAAACCAGCCCAAACTACCGCATCTTCATCTGTTACAGGTTTATCTACGAACAGTCCAGAAGGAATATCAATAGCCAAAGTAAATGCTTTACTTTCTCTAAAATGCATAAACATCTTTTTTACCCAAACATCTACAGGTCTATTTAATCCAATACCAAAAACGCCATCAACAATAATATCATCTGAATTTATTTCAGGAAAATCTTCAGCACAACTTAAAAGTACTGGCCATTTTTTAGTAACGTTTTTAATACGATCATAATTCACCAAAAAATCCTTTGATCGCTTATCACTACAATTAATAATGAATGTATTAACATTATAGCCATGGGTTATTAAATGGCGCGCCAAAACAAGTCCATCACCTCCATTATTACCAATGCCACAAAACACATGAATGGGGACTTGAGCACCTTGCATTCGTTTGTGTATCCAATCAAAAATTTGAGTCCCTGCACGCTCCATTAAATCGGTTGATGCGATGTTTTGTTTTTCAGCGGTTAGCTTATCGCCTTCGTAAATCTGTTCTTTAGAAAATACTTTCATGTATGCGCAATTATAGATTTTTCATTTCTTATTACAATTAGTCGTTTTTTTTAAACGAATAGTCATTGAAGGTAAGAATATTGTAAAAAAAATATTTTAGTTTTTTTATTAGGTTAAATGTAATACTTTTGGAGTGTATTATATAACAATAATGAATCATTTCAGCCAAAACAGACATACTTCAGTTTCTTTTTTATTAAAAGAAACAATGTCTATTTTTGCTACAACTACAAATATCACAACCCTTTGGGGTTACTAGTTATATATATTCCGCAGACTATTTTTGTGATTTCAAAAATCACATCATTTCAAGCATTATTTTTAATTATACAAGACATTAAAACATGAAAGTTTTAAAATTCGGGGGAACTTCGGTAGGTTCTTCTAAAAATATAAATAGCGTCATCAATATTTTAGAAAACTATGGTAAAACTGATACTATAGTATGTGTGGTTTCGGCTGTTGGTGGTATAACAGATAAATTACTTTTGGCCGGTAAACAGGCACAAAGTAAAGACCGTGCATTTGTTGATACTTTTGCAGATATCAAAGAGAAGCATTACACTATTATAAAGGAATTAAATCCTACCAATAATAAAGGTGTTTTAAACTATATTGATGATAGACTAAGCGCATTACATAGTTTGTTGGAGGGTATCTATTTGATTAACGAATTATCTCCTAAGACTTCAGATAAATTAGTGAGTTTTGGTGAAATGTTATCCTCTTTCATCATAGCAGAAACCATGAAAAATAGAGGGCTTTCTGCTGATAGAAAAAATTCGCAAGAATTAGTTATTACAAACTCTAACTTCACAAAGGCGGAAGTTGATTTCACTATTACCAATCAAAATATTCGCGATTATTTTAAATCGGTTAAGCAAAACATAACGATACTCCCCGGATTTGTTTCAAAATCTAAAATAGGAGAAATAACTACGCTTGGTCGCGGTGGTTCAGACTTTACTGCTGCCATTATTGCTGCGGCGTTACATGTTGAGCAATTAGAAATTTGGACAGATGTAAGCGGTATGTTTACTACGAATCCTAAATTAGTAAAACAGGCCTACCCTATTAATAAAATATCCTATCAAGAGGCTATGGAATTATCTCATTTTGGGGCAAAAGTTTTATATCCTCCAACCGTGCAACCTGTATTGAGTTTAGATATACCAATTCATATTAAAAACACATTAGATCCTGATGCTGTCGGTACAATAATTTCAAATGAAGACACGAAGTCTTCGTCTCCTGTAAAAGGTATCAGTAATATTAGCAATATTGCCTTATTAACTTTAGAAGGAACAGGAATGGTAGGTATTCCTGGATTTTCAAAGCGATTATTTGAAACTTTATCTCAAGAAAAGATAAATGTAATCATGATTACCCAAGCCTCCTCAGAACATTCTATTTGTTTAGGTATTGATGAAAAAGATGCTCAGGCAGCAAAAGCAGCTATTGATGTTGTTTTTGAAAATGAAATTGCTTTAGGCAAAATAGAACCTATTATTGTCGAAACCGGATTATCAATTATAGCATTGGTTGGTGATAATATGAAAAACCACCAAGGCATTAGTGGTAAAATGTTTAGTACTTTGGGAAGAAACAATATTAATATCAGAGCTATTGCCCAAGGTGCTTCAGAAAAAAACATAACTGCTGTTATTGATGAGAAAGATGTAAAGAAAGCACTTAACACATTACATGAGCAATTTTTTGAATCAAAAACAAAACAGCTAAATGTATTTATAACTGGTGTTGGAAACGTTGGAGAACGCCTAGTTGAACAAATAAAACAACAAAATAAATATTTGAAAGACCACTTAAAAATAAACATTAGAGTTGTTGGCCTTTCAAATTCGAGAACTATGATATTTAACGAAACTGGTCTTAATCTAAAAGACTGGAAAACGCAATTGGCTAAAGGAGAAAAAGCATCTTTACAAGGCTTTTTTGAAAACACTAAAGCTTTGAATTTGCGTAACAGTATTTTTGTTGATGTAACCGCAAATAAAGATATTGCCGATTTGTATGCTCAGTATTTAAGACAAAGTATTGCTATTGTTGCCTGCAATAAAATTGCCTGTTCAAGTGATTATAATAATTACAAAGAATTAAAAAGATTGTCTCTAAAATATAACGCACCTTTCTTATTTGAAACGAATGTTGGTGCTGGATTACCAGTAATTGATACGTTGAGTAATTTGATCGCTTCTGGCGATAAAGTCAACTCCATTCAAGCGGTATTATCCGGGAGTTTAAACTTTGTTTTTAATAATTTTAATGATTCAACTAAGTTTTATGATGTTGTTAAACAAGCTGGCAATGAAGGTTATACAGAACCAGACCCAAGAATTGATTTAAGTGGTGTTGACGTGGCTAGAAAGATTTTAATTTTAGCAAGAGAAAGTGGTTTAGAAATGAATTTGGAAGACATAGATAACACATCATTCTTATCAGAATCTGGATTAAAAAGTGATACAGTTGAGGATTTTTACAATACCTTAATTGCAGATGAAGCACATTATCAAAGTTTATATGCTTCCGCGAAAGCGAACCATTGCCAATTAAAATATGTGGCAAAACTTGATAATGGAAAAGCCAATGTAAGTTTACAGGAGATTCCTGAAGGTCATCCGTTTTATAATTTAGAAGGCAGTGATAATATTGTTATGTTTTACACACAACGTTACCCAAAACAACCCATGATCATTAAAGGCGCTGGTGCCGGTGCAGATGTTACTGCATCCGGATTGTTTGCTGATATTATTAGAATTGGGAATGATTAATAAATTAGTCACAGTATCCAGTAGCAGTCGGCAGTCACTAAATGCTATAAGTGATTTTTTGTCCGTTCGAACATCGTTGAGAACTATTAAGTATATAAAATGAATGAAATAAAAATATTTTCACCAGCTACTGTGGCAAATGTGTCCTGTGGATTCGATGTTTTAGGCTTTTGCTTGGATAGTGTTGGTGATGACATGGTCATTAGAAAAACCGAAAAAAAAGGGATTTATATCACTAAAATTCAAGGTTTTGATTTGCCATATGAAGCAGAATTAAATGTAGCTGGTGTTGCCGCTTTAGCGATGTATGATGCTATAGATGTTGATTTTGGATTTGAAATTGAAATTTATAAAAATATTAAGCCAGGAAGTGGTATTGGTAGCAGTGCTGCTAGTGCTGTTGGAAGTGTATTTGGCATGAATGAATTATTAGGAAGGCCATTTAACAAAACGCAACTCACTGGATTTGCCATTAAAGGTGAAGCATTAGCTAGTAAATGTGAACATGCAGATAACCTTGCTCCTGCCTTGTTTGGTGGTTTTACTTTAGTAAAAAGTATATCACCTTTGCGAATTTTAGAAATTCCTTCTCCAGATGATTTATATGCGACTATAATTCATCCGCAGATTGAAATAAAAACATCAGAATCACGTGCTATTTTACCAAAAGAAATAGCTTTGAGTGATGCTATAACGCAGTGGGCAAATTTTGGAAGTTTAATTCATGCTTTACATACTAGTGATTATAATTTAATAAAGGAATCATTACACGATGTTGTTGTTGAACCGCATAGAAGTAAATTAATCCCTCATTTTAACGAGGTGAAAAAAGCGGCCATTACTGCTGGTGCTTTAGGTTGTGGTATTTCCGGTTCTGGACCTTCTATATTTACATTAAGTAATAGTCTAGAAACTGCTAATAACGTGAAAGATGCAATAAAAAATATGTATTCAAAAACAGGTATTGCATTTGAAATTCACGTCTCTAAAATTAACACGGAAGGCATTAAAATAATATGTTAAATAATTAGAAATGAATTACTATTCACTCAATCATAAAGCTCCAAACACGTCTTTTAAAAAGGCCGTTATAAAAGGATTAGCTCCCGACAAAGGACTGTATTTCCCTGAAAGCATAACGCCTTTACCTCAATCATTTTGGGATACTATTGATCGTTTATCTTATTCTGAAATCGCTTTTGAAGCCATTAAACAATTTGTGTCTCCCGAAATCCCAGAGGATATCCTAAAAACTATAGTTGAAGAAACATTATCATTTGACTTTCCTGTGGTTAAACTAAATGATAACATTTCTACATTAGAATTGTTTCATGGACCAACTATGGCCTTTAAAGATGTTGGAGCACGTTTTATGGCCCGTTGTTTGGGCTATTTCAACAAGAATAACACCAACGAAGTTACTGTTTTAGTAGCCACTTCTGGTGATACTGGCGGTGCCGTGGCTAATGGGTTTTTAGGTGTTAAAGGAGTGAATGTGGTTATCCTTTATCCCAGCGGAAAAGTGAGTAACATTCAAGAAATGCAATTAACTACCTTAGGTCAAAACATTAAAGCTCTTGAAGTTAACGGAACCTTTGATGATTGTCAGGCCATGGTGAAAACGGCATTTTTAGATGACCAATTAACCAGCCAAATGCAATTAACGTCAGCAAATTCCATAAACGTTGCACGTTGGTTGCCCCAGTTATTCTATTTTATATTTGCCTACAAGCAACTCCATAACCAATATGATGATATTGTATTTTCTATACCAAGTGGCAACTTTGGAAATGTTTGTGCAGGCATGATGGCGCAACAATTAGGATTGCCTATCTCTCACTTTATAGCTTCTAACAATGCCAATAACGTAGTAACAAGATATTTAACATCTCAACTCTATGAACCAAAACCATCGGTACAAACTATTTCGAATGCCATGGATGTTGGGGCTCCAAGTAACTTTATTCGTATTCAAGAAATCTACAAAAACAACTTTGAGACCTTAAAAAATAATGTATCCTCTTATAGTTTTACAGATGATGAAACTCGCGAAGCTATGTTAGAGATTTATAACGATTTTAATTATGTTGCTGATCCGCATGGAGCAGTTGGCTACTTGGGTTGCAAAGTATATTTAAAAGTAAACCCTAATGCACACTGTGTGTTTTTAGAAACGGCACATCCAACAAAATTTTTGGATGTGGTTGAAGATGTTATTAAGCAAGAACAGCCTTTGCCTGAGCAAATACAAGCTGTAATGGGTAATAAAAAAGAATCTTTTGTAATTAGTACTTACCAAGAGCTTAAATCATTTCTATTATCCTAAATTAGTCCATCGTGATTTTAAATTTATGACATCTATAGTTAGAGCAACTTTAAATAATAGTGCCCTTCTTACTCATATTGGTAAAACTTCTTTCCTGGAATCACACGGAAACAGTGCGTCAAAAGAAAATGTTAAAACGTATATCAGCAAAAGATTTACAGAAAAAGCTTTTGAAGAAGAATTAAAAGACTCAAATAATATTTTCTATATTATTTACTTTAATAAAACAGCTGTTGGGTATTCCAAAATTGTTTTCAATACGCAACACTCAAACATACCTATAAAAAATGTAACCAAATTAGAGCGTTTGTATGTACTGGAAGCCTTTCATAGTATAAAATTAGGAGTAGCATTATTTAATTTTAACCTAAAAGAATCTATAAAAAATAATCAATCAGGTATGTGGTTATTTGTTTGGACAGAAAATCATAAAGCCATAAATTTTTATAATAAAGCGGGATTTGAAATTATTGGGCAACATGACTTTCAAATTTCGGCAACACATTCTAACCCTAACCATCACATGCTATTAACCTTTTAAAAATTAAAAAATGAATTTTATTGACTGGATTGGCTTTTTAGGTGTTTTTCAAATACTACTCGCCTACTGCTTAAATGTTATAGGTAAAATCACTAATAAGCATATAGCATTTATTTCACTTAACCTAGTTGGAGCTTCTATGGCATGTTTAGCATCCATACTTTTAAACTATTGGCCATTTATAATTCTAGAAGCAGTATGGGCTTTGGTCTCGTTGTATTCATTATTAAAGCTTAGAAAAAGCTCCTTATAACTTTGTTAAAAAAATTACTAACTTAGTTTACCGCTTTATAAAAACATTAAAACGGTTTTTTAATAGAGAATCATTTGGCATTATTACTAAAAACTGTTTTAGTAACCTACGCTAATAATTTCTTTGACTGATCTAGTTTTATAAAATTTTAAAAGAGCTGCTATCATTTTTTTAAACCAAGAATTATGAAAAATAGACCAGGGATATTTAATAATGTTATCGGACCAATAATGAGAGGTCCATCTAGCTCCCACACCGCCGCATCATGGCGGGCAGCTAAAATATGTATAGATATTTTAAATGAACCCCTTATAAAAGCTATTGTTGATTTTGATAAGGATGGCGCTTGGGCTCCTAACTATAAAGAACAAGGAACCACAATTGGAATTGAAGGTGGTTTATTAGGAATAGAAATGTCCGATAATCAAATAAAGAATACCGAACAAATAGCGAAAGAAAAAGAAATATCTATCCAATATGAGATAAATAGCTACCAAACCAACCATGTAAACACATTTAGGCTAGCATTAGAAGGAGCTCATGGTAAAAAAACGCAAGTCACGGCAATATCAATTGGTGGTGGCTCTTTTGAAATTCAAGATATAGATGGTTTTAAAATAAGTATTGATGGAGGATATTATGAGTTACTTTTAAATGGTGTTCCAAAAAATATTTTATTAAAAGACGTTGCATTATTATTTATAGGGAATAAATCTATTTCAGAATCTTTTAACAACGGAAAGCGGTTAATAAATATTAAATTCTCAAAAGAAATTTCAATAGAAGTCATTAATAAGTTAGAACGTGCAATCAGCTATGACGAATTAATCGTTATAAAACCAGTATTGCCAATTATATCAGGAAATGAATCAGAATTACCTTTTACAACAGTAGCCTCTCTTTTAGAATATGCAGAAAAAGAAGATCTTGACCTTGGAAATCTAGGTTTACTATATGAAAAGAATCAGAGTGGTTTAGAAAATCAAGAAGTCATTGATAAAATGAAAAGCGTTGTTGAAATTATAGAAAACAGCATTAAAACGGGATTAAAAGGCACCTATTATGAAGACCGAATATTACCTCGACAATCACATTTAATTGATAATGCTCAAAAGAAAAAGAAAATCCTAGAAAATTCTATTGTAAATAAAATTATAGCAAATGTATCTGCTATTATGGAATCCAAAAGTGCCATGGAAGTTGTTGTTGCAAATCCAACAGCTGGCTCTTGTGGTGTTGTAGGTGGTGTTTTAAGAGCCGTTGCTGACGATATTAACGCTTCTCACGATGAATTGATTCAAGCTTATTTTGCCACAGGAGTTGTTGGAGTCTATTTTGCACAAGGTCCTGGCTTCTCTGCAGAGGAGCATGGTTGTCAAGTAGAATGTGGAGCATCTGCTGGTATGGCAGCTGCGGGGATCGTGCAATTATTTGGTGGTTCAGCTAAACAAGCTATTGATGCTGCTTCAATGGCCATTCAAAATATGATTGGATTGATTTGCGACCCTATAGCAGATCGTGTGGAAGCACCATGCTTAGGTAAAAATGTAAGTGCAGCTGTTAATGCATTGTCATCAGCAACTATGGCTTGTGCTGGATATAATGGACTTATACCTTTAAATGAAGTTATTGAAACGGTTTCATCTGTAAGCCTGCAAATGCCAACTTGCAATAAATGTACGGGTAAAGGTGGATTAGCTATTACTAAAACAGCTTGTGCTATCAAAGAACAATTAGCATCAAAAAAGGAAAAGGTATAATGTCGTTAAGAAAATAATATCTACAAACATAGGAAAACCAACCAAATTCATTTGGAAAAGAAAAGAAGAAAGAATTGGTATTTTTAAGAAAGCGACTAATGCTTCTATTTACTTAACAAAAAACCATATAATAAATTATGAGGTCTAAAACCGTTAAACCATGGTAATTTTTATAAAGCTTGTTATCTGTTTTCTTCTGACCAATATCCATATTGGAAAAATGTGTATCAAATCTTAATTGGTCTTGGGGGAATGTTTGGTGAAAATCTAACGTATTATGCTAAAGATAAGAATCAAGATTTGCTTAAAATTGCTGTAGAAAGCTAAGCAATACCTAAAAAAAAGAGACTCTTTTTGAGTAAATTTATTAAGTAATTTTATGTTTTAATTCCTGATAAATTATTCAAGGGAAACATTGACTACTTTATAAACCAATTGCCCATTCGTATTCATACCATTAATAAAAAGTTTAATCATCTTGTGTTTTCCTTTAAAAACCATTATTGTGTTCGAAGAGTTTGGTTTTAAGTCAACATTAGGAATCCAATCTAAAGTTTCATAATAAGAACGTGATGATGTTGAGTTAAAAATTAAGTTTGAAGCTTCATATTCAGATGTCGAAAATGAAAAACCAAAATCAATTTCGCTTAAAAAATACTTTTCATTTGGTGCAGTCGAGTAATCTTCTTTTCCTCTTTTTACGTCTATAATAACAACACCAGAACCGCCTCTTAAACCGTAACCCGCACCTATCGCATTTACTTTTATCGATTTAATATCAAACAAACGCATGCCTATCAAAACATCAGCCGTGGTTTGCATACCGTTATAAATAATTAACGCTTGATTATCTCCTGTTAGAGAATTAAAAGCAGGTCTTTGAATAGTAACCCTTGCACTAATACCATCTTCTATAGCCAAAACCCCAGGTTGATTATTTAAAAATTCAATGACACTATAATTCATATTGTCATTTTCGTTAATTGGTATATTTCGACTGAAACCGTTTCCTAATTCTTTTGGATTATTTGGATACGTTTTCTCAGTAGATTCTTTTTTCTTTTTTTTACCAAATAGTAAAACTTCATCTAACCGTTCTGCAGATTTATTTATAAATATATCATTATCAACAGGATTTAAACTTACTTCAGTTTGCTTATTCAGAATTTTGTTCGCTTGCTCACTATATGTTAATAGAGAATCTACTTTATAAAAGGTGTTTTTATATATGTAAAAACGTGCATTAACCAATTCCCCTTTAGGGTCTAAAAGTGCTAATTTATAGTTTGATTTCTTTTTTAAATTCAATTTCTCAAACTCAAATGTTTTGTTTGATTTTATATGGGTTGTCAAAATTATAGCATTCTCCGTAGACGACAATAAAACATTATATCCTTTCAAATTACTTAATGGCGTTTCAACTTTACCTTTAATGTTTAAGCCGTTTTCTAAATCAAAAATAGGCTTAGAATTATATGAAAGTAATTGTATATTAGTTTCATCTGGTTCCTGTGTTTGAAGTAACATATCTTTTTCAAAATCTGTTAGAGTATCATTGAAAAACAAATTAGCATTTGCTGTTGAAGACACATATGGTGCCGTTAAAAAAGCAGATAAAATATTTGAAGAATTAGTGTTCAATTTACTTTCATGTGGTAACACCGAAACACTCAAGTTAGAAACTAATATATCTTTTGATCTGAAATCTAATAATATAGAATCTTTAGTTTTCTTACTTTGAAAAACTTCAAAATTAATCTGGTTTTCTTTTAAATTTAGAAACTGGCGTTCTACAATAATCTTATTTGAATCATTAAATAATGAAATCGTATTGATGCCATTAAAAAGGTTTTTTTCTAAAACATTTAAACCATAATTACGATACGATTTGTTAATTTTAATGGGCACAACGTAAAGTAATTTACCATTCCTGTGAATTGTAGCAAATAGTTCTTTCTTATGATAACCTTTAGCAAAAGCTTCACTTATTTTTATTGAAAATTTCTGAGCACCATTCATCTTTTTCTTTTTTTGAATAATGACCCTTGAATCTTTCTTTGAATCTAGTCTAAATATATAGTTTTCATTGCTATAATATAACTTAGCATTATACGAATCGTTGGTTTTATAAAGTAGTTTAAATACGCCATAACCATTTCTATTACTTTTAAATTTCGTTATTGTATCACCATTACTCTCGTTTATGATATAACCTTTGGCATCAGGAATAAAAGCCTTTCCTTTTTTTGTGGTAAAAAAAACAGTGTTAACAATGCCATCTAATAAATTACCACTTTCTGGATAGAATTTTAGTTCTACATCTTCATTATTTTGTTGGTTTAATTGGTTATTATACTCAGAATAGTCTTCCCTTTCCGTTTTTATATTTATAATATCGATGGGAACAACATATTTAGTTTGAAAATTTTTATTCCACTTAGTATCTAAATTTATATAATAACGCCCTGTCTTCAAAGTTTCTGGCAAAGAGATCTCTCCAAAAGCGTTACCATCATTGCAATAGAATAATTGATGAGAGATTAACGTTTTATCACAATCATAAAAATTAACATATAAATTAGTTGTATTCGGGATTACTTTATCATAAGAATCACTTACAATATAACCTTTCCACCATATTTTTTCACCTGAAAAATAGGTTGTTTTATTTGTGTGCAAAAAGAATTTCTCTTGTTGGAAATCGTTGAAAACAGTTTTTAAAACATCAATATAATTCTTGCTTTGTTTATTATTTTGAGAAAACCCATAGGATGTAAAGAGCAAAATATATAATAGTGTCGCATTTAATTTCATTAAGAATCTATTGTAATGGTTATGTCCATCGTTTCTGTTGAAGCATTCTAAATTAATTAAGTTTTTCAGAATAAAAAACATTTATTAGTAATACTTCTTCTCTATTTTCTACTAAAAATCTAAAATACCACAACTCAACTTTAACAAACCTTTTAAGTCTTCAGCGAAAGCGTTATTATAAATTTTCAATACATTTGCTTTAATCAATTTTTAAAGAGACTTCTACCTAGGTGGAAATGAAAAAAAGTAATCTTTTTATGAAAAATACAGCCTTAACTGAAACTCACGAAGCACTTGGAGCTAAAATGGTCCCTTTTGCTGGTTATAATATGCCAGTACAATATGAAGGTATAAACACAGAACACGAAACTGTTAGACAAGCTGTTGGTGTGTTTGATGTATCGCACATGGGTGAGTTTTTAATTGAGGGTGAACATGCGCTTGAGTTAATACAAAAAGTATCTAGTAATGATGCTTCGAAATTAACTATGGGTCAAGCACAATACAGTTGCTTACCAAATGATGTTGGCGGTATTGTTGATGATTTAATTATTTACAAAATTAAAGAAGAACAATACTTATTGGTTGTAAACGCTAGTAATATTGAAAAAGATTGGAATTGGATTCAGTCTAAAAATGATGTTGGTGCTAACATGCGAGATTTAAGTGAAGACTATTCGCTTCTCGCTATTCAAGGACCTAAAGCTATTGAAGCGATGCAATCTATTACAAGTCATGATTTATCGGCTATTAAATTCTATAATTTTGTGGTTGATGATTTTGCCGGAGTTGAACAGGTCATTATTTCGGCAACTGGTTATACCGGAAGTAGTGGATTTGAAATTTACTGCAAAAATTCTGATGCTAAACAAATTTGGGATAAGGTATTTAAAGCTGGAGCAGATTTTGGTATCAAACCCATTGGTCTTGCTGCTCGGGATACCTTGCGATTAGAAATGGGGTATTGCCTTTACGGAAATGATATTGATGACACCACATCGCCGATTGAAGCAGGCTTAGGATGGATTACAAAATTCACAAAAGACTTCACAAATTCTGAGGCTATAAAGGCCGAGAAAGAGCGCGGAATTGAAAACAAACTTATTGCTTTTGAATTGGATGAACGTGGTATTCCTCGCCAAGGTTATGATATAGTTGATCATAATGGCAATAAAATTGGAAGAGTCACTTCAGGAACCATGTCACCATCACTTGGAAAAGGCATTGGTTTAGGTTATGTTCCTAAAGTATTTGCTGATGTTAACAGTAAAATAAATATACAAATTCGAAAAAAAGCTATTCCTGCTACAGTCATTAAATTACCTTTTTATAAAGGATAACCATTTTTAGTATTTTGTAATGCAGGAGAAGGCGAAAGAAAGTAAACATAGGATATTAATAATTGGTGCCAGTGGCTTTTTAGGGGGATCTATCTACAAAGAGCTTTGCTCCTACTTCAGGACCTTTGGAACTTACAATATAAGCCATAAGGCATTTGAAAAGAATAAGCATTTTTTTCAATATAATATTGAAGAAGATGATATTTATGAAATCTTAGACATTGTAAAACCTACAATTATTATTTCTGCGTTACGAGGTGATTTTTCTAAACAAGTTTTGGTACACCAGCATTTAACCGAATATGTATTTACTAATAAAGTTAAGCTTCTTTTTTTGTCTTCGGCTAACGTATTTGATGCTTACATTAAATACCCAAGTTACGAACAGGATAAAACCTATAGCAATAGTATTTATGGGCATTTCAAAATAAAAATTGAAAATATGCTTTTGCGTTTGCCTAAAAAGCAAATCGCTATTTTAAGGTTGCCTATGGTTTTTGGTGCACAATCACCAAGAGTTCAAGAAATAGTTCAATTTGCAAAAGACAAGGAGCCTATTGAGGTTTTCCCTAATTTAATAATGAATGTTACCACAGATTATAAAGTAACTCAACAAATTCATTATATCATTAATAGGAATAAATATGGTGTTTTTCATTTAGGGAGTAATGACTTGGTGCATCATGAAGATTTTATTAAAGAAATTATTGTTTCATTAGAATTAAAAAACACACCTATTTACAAACGTGTTTATACTACAAATGATGATAGGTATTTAGCCGTGCTTCCAAAATTCAATAAGCTTCCTAAACATCTTCAAATTAAAAGTCAGGATATTTTAACTGAATTAAAAATATAGTTGATTTTGATATTCAAAATCATTAAATTGATAAAAATTTATAATTATGAATAAGCTTACAAAACAAGACATAGAGGCAAAATTACTTCGCTTTCCAGATTGGGAATACTATGAAAATGCCATACACGCAGAATTTGAATTTGAAAATTTTAAGGACTGTTTTAGTGCTATGAGTAGAATCGCTTTTGAATGTGAAGCCTTAAAACATCATCCAGATTGGAGCAATGTTTATAATGTGCTTACCATTTCATTATCTACACATGATGCTGGTGGTGTTACAAACAAAGATTTCAAATTAGCAGAGGCTATTGAATTTATTGTAGAACCAGACGAGGATTAATTTGGAATTAAGCACTAGGTTTTTAACTTTGTTGAAATTTCAAAAATAAGATTCCTTCATTCGGGGAATAAAATAAAACGTAATTTATTATGGGAAGAGCTTTCGAGTTTAGAAAAGCAAGGAAAATGAAACGTTGGTCTGCTATGAGCAAAGCCTTTACACGTATAGGTAAAGACATTGTTATGGCTGTAAAGGAAGGTGGTCCAGATCCCGATAGTAACTCGCGTTTAAGAGCCGTTATACAGAATGCTAAATCTGTTAACATGCCCAAAGACAATGTAGAACGTGCCATAAAGAAAGCAAGTGAAAAAGGTCAAGGCGACTATAAAGAAGTGATATTTGAAGGTTATGCGCCACATGGTATCGCCATTTTAGTTGAAACGGCAACTGATAATAATACCAGAACTGTAGCTAATGTTCGTAGTTATTTTAACAAATGTGATGGTAGCTTAGGAACTTCGGGCTCTGTTGTATTTATGTTTGACCATACATGTAATTTTAGAATAAATGCTGAAGGTTTAGATGCTGAAGAGGTTGAATTCGAGTTTATTGATTTTGGAGCAGAAGAAGTGTTTGCAGATGACGATGGTATTTTAATTTATGCGCCTTTTGAAAGTTTTGGCGCCATTCAAGCGGAGTTAGAAAGCAGAGACATTGAAATTTTATCTTCTGGATTTGAACGTATCCCACAAGTAACTAAAGTGTTAACATCAGATCATGTTGCGGATGTTGATAAGCTTTTAGAAAAACTTGAAGAAGATGATGACGTGCAAAACGTTTATCATACTATGGAGGAAGGTACAGAATAGAACAAACTATAATTTCAACAAAAAAGAGAGCCTAATCGCTCTCTTTTTTGATTTTTAAAATATTTGGAGGAGTCTAATCTTTGTTTTTTACATAAATCAACTTAAAGCGCCCATTACTTTGATCACGTTGTTCCATTTCAAATTGTGGAAGCGATTTAAAAAGAGGTGTTAATTTTTGAAACCCAAAGTTACGGGAGTCAAAATTAGGTTGCTTTTTAAGTATTAAAGAGCCAACATCACCAAGGAATGCCCATCCATCATCATCTGCAGCATCGTCAACAGAATTATGAAGGAGTTTAATCACTTTAGGTGTTATATTATATAAATTAGCTTTTTTAGCTTTTTTCCCTTTATCATCTTTTTCAACATCATCATCACTTGCGAGAATTTCTAAATAAATAAATTTATCACATGCCACTATAAATGGATTTGGCGTTTTCTTTTCTCCCATACCATAAACTACCATAGCGGCTTCACGTAAACGCGTGGCTAGTTTTGTAAAATCACTATCCGAAGACACTAAACAAAAGCCATTTACTTTTTCAGAATATAAAATATCCATCGCATCAATGATCATAGCGGAATCCGTGGCATTTTTCCCAGTAGTATACCCGTATTGCTGTATAGGCGTAATGGCATTTTCTAACAATACATTTTTCCACTTAGATAAATGAGGTTTTGTCCAATCGCCATAAATACGTTTAATTGTTGGAGTTCCGTATTTTGCAATTTCTTCCATCATTTCAGTGATGTACTTAGAAGGAATATTATCTCCATCAATTAATACGGCAATTTTTGTGTCTTTAATCATAGTTTATAAAGATAAAGAATTATAATGACCTTAGAATAATTTAACTTTTATTTAGATGTTTATGCTTCAATTTTTATTTACATTTCCCTGACTAATTTAAATAACCAGGATTTTTTCCTAAATAAATGTTTTAACATATGGTATTATCAAAAAATGTAATTAAGTATTTTTGCTTAATAATTACTATGGGTTTCTTTTTGACACCTCTGAATATTGAAGCTCAAAACAAAAAAAAGAAAAATAAAAAAAACGACACTGAAGCTGTTGTAACACCTCCCAAAAAAGCTAAAGAAAAAAGCATAAAGGACTTAACAAAGTCAAGTAAAAAAATTGATGGTTTGTTTACTATCTATCAAGATACTATTACGGGTTCATTACAAATGGTTATTACTGAAGATCAGATAGGTAAAGAATATATTCATTTTACCCAAGTTGCTGATGGTGTTTTAGATGCAGGTAGATTTAGAGGTGCCTATGGTGGTTCTAAAGTATTTAAAGTAGATAAGTATTTTAATAAAATTGAGTTTATCACTCAAAATGCTTCCTTTTATTTTGATCCTGAAAGTCCGCTTTCAAAATCAAAAAGTGCCAATGTTAGCGAAGGTAATATGGCAAGTTTAAAGGTTGAAGCACATGATAAAAAAGAGGGGCTTTATTTAATTAAAGTTGATAATTTATTTTTAAAAGAAACTTTTTCTCAAATTAAAAACCCAAGTTTTCCAGGACGGTCGCCTAGAGCTTTTAAGCTTGGAAGTTTAAATAAAGATAAAACTAAAATAAACGCTATTAAAAATTATGAAGCGAACACCGATGTTGCTGTAGAGTATGTTTACTCTGCACCATCAGTATTAAATGGAGGTTCTGATGCGGTTTCTGATGGACGTAATGTTAGTATTAAAGTCTTTCATAGTCTTATAGCTATGCCAGATAATGATTATGAAATTAGACTTGATGATCCTCGTGTGGGCTATTTTTTAACGGAAGTTGACGATCAAACATCAACAAGTTCTACACCATATCGAGATTTAGTACATAGATGGCATTTAAAAAAGAAGAACCCTGAAGCAGCAATTTCAGAGCCTGTGACCCCTATTACTTGGTGGATAGAAAATTCTACACCACTTGAATGGCGAGAAACTATTAAAGCAGCTGTTTTACAATGGAATATTGCCTTTGAAAAGGCGGGCTTTAAAAATGCCATTGTAGTTAAGGTGCAACCAGATGATGCCGATTGGGATGCTGGGGATATTAGATATAATGTTTTACGATGGACTTCCTCTCCTCAACCTCCTTTTGGTGGTTATGGACCAAGTTTTGTAAACCCAAGAACGGGACAGATTTTAGGAGCAGATATTATGCTTGAATTTGTACACTTTACGAATAGAGTGTTGTTTGATAAACTTTATGATTTGTCTACCTTAGAAGCTCCTTTTGAGGCTTCAGAATTCAATAAAAATGATGTTGCATATTGTTCATTAGGGCATCAAATTCATCAGGATGTTATGTTTGCTAGCGCCATAGTTTCTGTATCAGGAACGTCAGATTTAGAAATGGAGCGTGTTAAAAAAGAATCAATGACTGCTTTAATTATGCATGAAGTGGGACATACTTTAGGCTTAAATCATAATATGAAAGCAAGTCAGTTATTTTCTCCAGAACAATTAAATGATGCTGAATTTATTGAAGGTAAATGTTTAACAGCGTCTGTTATGGATTATGCTACTTTAAACATTACGAGAGATAGAAGTAAACAAGGTCAATATGACGATGTTGCGGTTGGACCTTATGATGTTTGGGCTATTCAATTTGGTTATACACCTTTTGAATCTAAAAGTGAAAGACAAGACTTGTTAAATAAATCTACAAATCCGGAACACATTTTTGGTAATGATGCAGACGATATGCGCTCTCCAGGAAAAGCCATTGATCCAAGGGTAATGACAGGTGACCAATCTAACAATTCGATTTCCTATTCAATAGATAGAATAGAACTCTCAAATGATGTCATGAAAAATGCTAAGGCTAATTTCACGAAAACTGGCGAGTCTTATCAAGAGTTAAGGCGAGTTTACTATCTATTAAGTGGTCAGAAAGCAGGTGCAGCCAATAATATATCTAGATATATTGGAGGTGTTTATGTCGATCGTGCTATGGCAGGACAAGATGGTGGCACACAGCCTTATACTCCAGTAAGTTTAGTAGATCAAAAAAGAGCTATGAATGCTTTAAGCAAATATGTTTTTGCTCCAAATGCTTTTGATGCGCCAAATGATTTATATAATTACTTAGCAATGCAACGTAGAGGCTATAACTTTAGAACTCCAGAAGATCCTAAAATTCATACCCAAGTGTTAACCTATCAAAAAAATATTTTAGCACATATTTTACACCCAAATACATTACAACGTATTACAGATTCTGAATTATATGGAAACAAATACAAGCTGTCTAAGTTTATGACAGATTTAAACAATGCCATTTTTAAGTCTGACATATATAGTTCTGTGAATTCGTTTAGACAAAATCTGCAATTGGAATATACCAACATGTTGATTGGAGTGTTAATAGGAAAGCAAAGTAGTAAATATACACATAGTGCAAAATCTATGGCATTGTATAATTTAAAAGGGATTAGAGCTATGGCAGCACCTTCAGGGAACATAGCTTCAAGGGCCCACAAACAGCATTTAAGAATACTTATAGATAATGCTATTAAGGAAATTAAGTAAGACTACTTAATTTTTTTAAGCTAAAAATAAAAAAGCTACTTCGTAATTGGAGTAGCTTTTGTTTTGGGGTAGCATATGTTTCTTTTTAGGAACAATCAAATGTTTACTTTATGTTTCATATGCTTATACTTTATTTAGAGCAAATTTTATGCCAAAAGAAGCAGTGAAGATTAAGAATATTTAACAACTTTACCTTTTACGCCTTTGTAAAAGTTATACATATATTCAAAATCTGCTTCAACATCATCAGTTGGGTAAAAAGGCTCTGAAATTTTATTTTGTTTGTTTCCAAAATCAAGTGTAAACATAATGATTGGTACTTTGGCTTGTTTTGCTATATAGTAAAAACCCGTCCTCCAAGATGTTACTTTCTTTCTTGTTCCTTCTGGAGCTAAAGTCATTCTAAATTCATCGTATTGATCAAATAATTTAGCAATAGCCTCTACTTTATTCTCATTAGACTGTCTATTGATTGGAGCACCTCCTAAAGCCCTAAAAAACAACCCTAACGGAAATACAAATAGTTCTTTCTTTCCAATAAAATGTGTTCTTATACCTGTTATGGATCGCAGTAATACACCAATGTAGAAATCGTGCCAACTCGTATGTGGAGCTGCTATAATTATGGCTTTTTTTATTGTTTCTTTTGAGAATGTAGTGTTACCAATGACTTGCCAACCTAGAATTTTAAAATAAATAATTTTGGCGAGCCATTTCATATTACATTTTTTGGTATAAAGTCCTCAATTTTTCTCTTGTAATTATTTTTTTCCAGTTTTTGCCAATTGCATTTTCCCAAAGTGGTTCAAGACTTAAAGCAACATCAATCATTATATCGTATTCTCTGTCGTTTAAATCTGCACAAATACCTTGAGGCAATGTAACCTTATGCTTGGCTTTCATTTGCTTAAAAAGCTTGACACCTTCAGGGTAAAAGGCTTCTAGATGATCAAAAACGATACAGTTACCTACACCATGTTTTGTCCCTAGCAAATAGGACAAGCCGTAACTCATTGCATGTGCAATTCCTACTTGTGAATACGCTATACTCATACCACCATGCCATGAGGCCATCATAAGTTTTTCTTGAGCTTCGACTTCTGAAAGATTACCTTCTAAGAATATTTCTTTACACAAATCTAATGCCATTTTGCCGTAGCTTTCGCTAAAAGCATTAAGGTACGTGCCAGTTAAAGACTCAATACAGTGAATATAGCAATCCATTCCTGTATAAAACCATTGGTCTTTTGGAACCTCTTTTGTAAGTTCTGAATCTAAAACAACTTGATCAAAAGGTGTGTAATCAGAATTAATTCCTAATTTTCGTTCTGGACCAGTTAATACCGTTGTTCTTGAAACTTCGGCACCTGTGCCAGAAATTGTTGGTATACCAACGTGATAGATTGCAGGATTTTTAACTAAATCCCAACCTTGATAATCTTTAGTTTCACCATTGTTAGTTAACATAATAGAAACTGCTTTGGCTAAATCTAACAATGTTCCACCTCCTATTCCAATAATACCAGAAGGCTGCTCTTTATCTTTTAATATAATATCTTCAACTAGGGTGTCGACTTGAGCCGTTTTAGGTTCTTCATCAGCTGAAACAAAAATGATTCTATCATCATATGCCAATGAAATTCTTGATAATAACCATGTGTTATTTTTAAACACATCATCAATTAAGTAAATAAAAGGCGCATTGATGCTTAAGCGTTTTGGAGCTAAAAGTTCGTTTAATTGATTGAAACTACCTCTGCCAAAAATAACTCTTGGCACCATTGGAAAGTTTTTATAACTCATTTAACATATTTTCTTTTACAGATGGTAAAAATACCATTATTTTAAATTCTATAGGTTTAAATAATTTTGAAATCTTTCAAAAAATTCTCCAATATGATAGCCATCCACCAAAGCATGGTTAACACTTATTGATACATTCATATTTAGAGTCTCTTGCACATTAGAAACTTTACTAAAGGCTATTTTAGGTACAGAATCTAAATTCCCTGAAAAAGGTTCCTTATGCCCAGTGAAATTTAACCAAGGCATCGCTGAACAATGAATACAGTCTATTCCATTTTTTGGTGGATATAAATCTGCTGTATTTTCTATTCTATGCTTTTCATTTGATATGTTTTTAATGAAAATACTTAAATCAGGATCATACTCAATGAATGAAAAACCGAAAGTTTTATCCTTTCGCATAATAGTTGCCGAAGCATGTATTATTGGATATTCAACAATTTTATCATTTTCAATTCTAAGCTTCAAATTATCAACATCATTAATTGCTTTCATACAATCGTGCATATATTTTCCAAAAAAACTCAAATTATTTTCTTTTGAAAAATTATAAGCTTTAGTAACATCACAAGGAACGGTAACCGCAAAATAGGGGTCTAATAGTTTAATAAAATGCTCATATTGTGCCTTTCTGTTCCAAGTATTTAAATCAATATATTTCATACTAATTTAACAATTTTAATAAGCTTGTTAAACTACTAATGGTTTTATAATTTTTACCATTAGTTTCTTCTTCAGTGACTTCTTCATGAGCCCAAGTAGTATGGAAAGGGACATGAATGGCATGTGCCTTTATATTTACTAAGGGTAGAATATCAGATTTTAATGAATTTCCGATCATTAAAAATTCAGAAGGATTAATATCTAAATGATTCAATAATTTTGAATAATTAGCTTCTTTTTTATCGCTTAAAACTTCTATATGATGAAAATAATCTGTTAAACCAGACTTTTCTAATTTTTGTTCTTGGTCCAATAAATCGCCTTTTGTGGCTAATATGAGTCTGTATTTTTTTGATAGAACTTTTAGAACTTCTTCTACTCCATCTAATAATTCAACAGGTTTATTCAACATATCCTTACCTATATTTAAAATGGCTTCAATAGTTTTTGTTGAAATATTATAATTTGATAGTTCTAAAGCTGACTCAACCATAGATAATGTAAAGGCTTTTACCCCATAACCATAAAGTGGCAAATTATCCATTTCCATTCTAAAAAGCTCTTGATCTATTTTGTTTGGAGTTTCATATTGAGATAAGAGATTAGTGAAGTTTTTTTCAGCTTCTCTAAAATAGGTTTCATTAACCCAAAGGGTGTCATCAGCATCAAAGCCAATTACTTTAATGTTTTGGTAATTTACTTCCATATTTTCTTTGCGCGTTCTAAATCTTCAGGAGTATCTATTTCAACACCTTGAACATCTGTTTCAACCATTTTTATACGCTTTCCGTATTCTAAATAACGAATACACTCTATTTTCTCAGAAGCTTCCAGCGGAAGCATTGGTAATTTATAAAAATCTAAAATAGCCTCTTTTCTAAATGCATAAACCCCTTTATGTTTAAAATATTTTACACCTACATTATGATCTCTTGGGTATGGAATTGGGCTTCGTGAAAAATAAAGCGCGAAATTTGATTGATCCACAATAACCTTAACTGTATTGGGGTTATTAATCTCATCTTCATCAGTAATATGGACCATTAAAGACGCCAAATCAATACTTTTATCATGATCGTTTTTAAAAACTTCAATAAGTTTTGATAATGATTCTCTATCAGTAAAAGGCTCATCTCCTTGTACATTGATAACAATATCAATATCCATTAACTCGACAGCTTCAGCTATTCTATCACTGCCGCAATCATGCTCCTTTTTACTCATTATCACTTTTCCGCCATTATTTACAATTTCATTGTAAATAATATCGCTATCGGTAACAACAAAAACATCATCGAATAATTTTGTAGCCACAGTGGCTTCGTAAGTTCTTTGAATAACCGTTTTACCTCCAAGATCTTGCATAAGTTTACCAGGAAAACGTGATGCAGCATAACGTGCGGGAATCATTGAAATTATTTTCATCTGTTAAATTTACAGGTTTTTATTGGTTAGACTATATCTACCATTACACTTTTATTTGGCTATTAAAACCATTTCAAAAATACTATAAAAATTATAGGTTTTATATTGAACTCATCATGACTTTTTCTATTTCCTAAAAAACGGCTAAAATTCGTCCATATTTTGTTACCTTTTTTATTCGTATCGACGCTATGTCTTTCAAAAAGTATCTCATCTGAACAAATTTTTTCTCATTTTCGGTTAAAAACAAAAAGTCATGATGAGTTCTTTTTTGGAGTTTTAAACTTTTTATATAGTTCGAAAATTATAAATAATATTAAAATAACCAAAACTGCAGCAACAATAGGAAGAAAGATAGAAATTATAGACATAACAACTGAAGTTCCAGTTTCAATTGTTGAAACTAAAGGGTTTGCTATACCACCAGTTGTTAATGCTGAGGTTAGTCTTGTTGTGCTAAATGTACCTGCTACTACCGCCGCTGTACCTCCACCTGCTATAATAGCTAAAGACCACGTAATTACAGGACTTAAATCTGCGACCGTAGACAACATAATAGCAGTGCCTGCTAGTGCAGCCAATGGTACTGTAACGCTATCCAATACATTATCGATATATGGGATAAAATAGGCAACTATTTCAACAATAGTAGCGGCACTTAAAGTAATTAAAGCTGCTTTACTTCCAATCCATTCCCAAGATTCATTAAGTTGCCAAACATCGAAATAAGAAGCTACACTTAATGCGAATAATGGCAAAAACACTCTAAAGCCCACGGATGCCGATAAACCAATTCCTAGGCAAATACTAATAATGGTTTCAAATGTCATAGCCTCTATATCCCAAAGGGCGATTTTTAATTCTTATTAAACTTAAATATAGTAATTATCTAAATAAAATTCGCAAAAACGATAAATTTCAAATCAGCACAAATTGAATGTTAACTGCGACTTTTTTATTATTCCTCAAAAAATTCGTCCTTAAAACCAATAAGATACAATTTTACTTTAGCTCTCGTTACTGCGGTATATAACCAACGTAAATATTCTTTATCTATACCATTTGGCAAATAAGGTTGCTCTACAAAAACAGTATCCCACTGCCCACCTTGTGATTTATGACACGTAATAGCATAAGAAAATTTCACTTGTAGGGCATTAAAGTGCTTGTTGCTTTTAACTTTTAAAAACTTTTTATATTTACTTGTTTCACTCTCAAAATCTTTCATTACTTCTTGATACAATCTATTTGAATCTTCATAAGGTAATGATGGAGTTTCAGCCGCAATGGTATCTAAAAGTAAGACCGTTTCAAAAGGAATCATTTTAGGATAATCTACCATTCTTATTTTTACTTCCGCAAAGCGAAAACCATAGAGCTCTTGGATACTAAAGATTTCGAGAACCTCAATAATATCACCATTTGCTATAAAACCAGCATCACTAGTTGGCTTTACCCAAAAATAATTATTCTTCACAACCATTAAATAATCGCCAGCTGTTAATTCATGCTCATTAAATAAAATTCTATTTCTTATTTGTTGGTTGTATAAATTGGCACGCTTATTACTTCTTACAATTATGGCGGTTTCCTCCTTGCCTAATTCGCTGTAAGCATCATTAATAGCATCCATTATTTCATAACCATCAACTAGTCTGACAATATCTTTGTAATCTGACAAGTCGAACTTAAATGAATCAAAATAGGTGTTTAATAACGTTTCTCGTAAAACCGTGGCATTTGCTAAAATACCAGAACCCTGTTCTTGACGTACCACTTCATCAAGTTCCATTTTAGTAACTTCCTTATTATAATTTAAGGCTAAAGTTCTTTCATCTAAAGCCGGACTTAAGTCTAACTTTACTGGCGGTAACTGCGCTGTATCACCAATTAACAACAACTTACATTGATGACCAGAATATACATATTGCATCAAGTCGTCTAATAAAGAACCATTTTCAAATAATTTTGATTCTCCAGGAGTATCAGAAATCATTGAAGCCTCATCAACAATAAACATGGTGTTTTTATGCTTGTTGGGTTGCAACACAAATTTTACACCTCCATTTTTTTCTTTTTTAGGGAAATATATTTTTTTATGAATCGTAAATGCTTCCTTACCTGAATAATTAGCAATCACTTTTGCCGCTCTACCCGTTGGTGCCATTAAAACGGCACTCTTTTTAGCTTTCCATAAATTTGACACAATAGCCCCAACAATCGTAGTTTTTCCTGTTCCGGCATAACCTTTTAATACATAAAGCAAATTTGGAGCCTTAGAAAAAATAAATTCAGATAATTGTTGTAAGACAATATTTTGTTTTATCGTAGGCTCGAATGGAAATTGTTGTCTTATAAGCGAATAAAATTCAGATGAGGTCATTTAGTTTTAAAAAATTTAAATTTTATTCAAAGATAGAAATGATTTTTACTCACTTTGGTTTTAACGATTAAAAAAAAATTGTAGATTTGCTAAATACCATTTACTAAACTTTTATTTAAAGAACATACTATGTTAAAATTTATTCTTATTGCAGTTGCAGTTATTTTAGTTACAATTGGCTTAGTTAAGTTAGTTGATAAATTTATACCATCTAAGTTTAAACCTATTTTGAATATAGTACTTTGGTTATTAATTGCATTTTTAGGATATCAGACTTATATGTCTATTTATGAGCCAATTCAATTTAATAAAGTAAAAAATAAGCGATACTCTATAGTTATTGAGAGTTTGAAAGATATTAGAGATTCTCAATTAGCGCACAGACAGGTTACTGGTAAATTTGCAAAAGATTTTGATGGCTTAATAAAGTTTATTGATACCGCTGAATACACTATCACTCAACGTAGAGATTCTAGTATTATTGATGAGGATTTAACCAAAAGATATGGCGTTGATACGTATAAAGATATTATTATTGTGGATACTCTAGGTTTCGTTTCTGTAAAAGATTCCTTATTCAAAACTTCTAATCATTATAAGAACATGATGAATGTTCCCGTAGGTGAAGAAGGGGCAAAATTTAAAATGCAAGCCGGTTTCTTAGAACAAAATAATATAAAAATACCTGTTTTTGAAGCTGTTGTAAAAAAGAGTGTTCTTTTAAATGATCAAAGTAAAGATTTAATAATACAGGAAAATCAAGTGGTATCTGTTGATGGTGTTAATGGTGATGCTTTAAAAGTAGGTTCTATGGATGAAGTTAACACTAACGGAAACTGGCCAAAAACATATGGCGATAACGAATAACAGTTCTAACAAATTAAATAATCTAGAATTGTCCATTCAACTAAGTTTGAGTGGACTTTCTTTTTGTATACTAAACAAAGATTCTAATACTATAATTGAAGTAAAGGAATTGCGCTTTGAAAAACGTTTAAACCCATTTGAAGTTTTAGACGAATTAAAAGTTTTATTTGAAAATGAAAGTACTTTGAATAATAGCTTTACTAATGTAACTATTGTTCATAATAACGATTTATCTACACTAGTTCCAGAGGCATTATTTAATAAAAATCACGTAGCAGATTACTTAAAATTCAACTCTAAAATTCTTAAGTCAGATTTTATAGCTTATGATAGTATTTTAGAAAATAGTAGTGTTAATGTTTATGTCCCTTATATTAATATAAACAATTACATCTACGATAAATTTGGTACGTTTATTTTCAAGCATATATCATCGGTTTTAATTGAGTCTATTTTACGAATTGAAAAAGCTTCAACCACACCTAAAGTATATATTCATGTTAGTCTTAACCACTTTGAAATTATTATAATTAAAGAAGGCAAACTAGAACTTTATAATACATTTGTTTATAATTCAAAGGAAGATTTTATTTACTATATTCTCTTTACTGCCGAACAATTAAATCTTAACCCAGAAACACTTAATTTAGTTTTTATTGGCGATATTACTGAGGATGACGAAATCTATAATATAGCCTATAAATACATCAGAAACATAAGTTTTGGTAATAGAAACGATGATTTTGAATACATAGACAAGCCAAAATCAAATTACTCTAATTTCACTTTATTAAAAAGCATTTAATGCGTATTATTTCAGGATTATTTAAAAGTAGAAAGATTATTGCACCTAAAAACTTACCTGTTCGCCCTACGACAGATATGGCTAAAGAATCTTTATTTAATATTATTAATAACCTGTATTACTTTGATGATATTTCTGTACTTGATTTGTTTGCTGGAACTGGAAATATAA
>Ga0213861_10000382_pt1 | contig 38608 bp, 38 predicted proteins | sample PICome_4_FD_160110 | JGI IMG/M metagenome (GOLD analysis project Ga0213861, IMG submission 160110) | Coastal seawater microbial communities near Pivers Island, North Carolina, United States - PICO131 | ecosystem: Environmental > Aquatic > Marine > Coastal | place: USA: North Carolina... | reverse complement strand
GGTCTACAGCAACATCCTGTATCTCTCCTTTTATAACTGTAATTAATTTTGATTGTGCTTTTGGTTCAAATTGGAAATGAAGCCCTCTTAGACATGAGTATTTTGATTTTACTACATTATCCTGACAAAAATTAATATCATTTAGTATATCAATTTTTTTAAAGCTTTCAAAAAGATATCCTCTAGAATCCTTATTAATGGTCAAATCAATGACTTTGACTCCATTAATTTTTTCAGATTTTTGATAAGACATTATTTAATCTTTAACTTTTTTATTAGATAATCAGAGTATGAATTATTCTTCATCTTTAATATTAAAGATTTCAAGTCTTTAGTTGATATAAGGTTATTATCATGTGCAATCTCTTCAATACACCCAATCTTTAAACCATTTCTTTTTTCAAGGGTTTTAATGAAATAGGATGCGTCTAAAAGTGAGTCAGCTGTTCCAGTATCAAACCAGGCAAAACCTCTTCCCATTTTTTCAACAAACAGGGTTCCTTCATTTAAATATTCATTATTTATAGCTGTGATTTCAAGTTCACCTCTATCACTAGGCTTAACTTTCTTAGCAATCTCAACTACATTATTTGGAAAAAAATAAAGCCCTACAACAGCAAAATTACTAGATGGGTAATCCGGTTTTTCTATAATTTGAGTAGGCTTCATTTTGTCATCAAAGTTAACTACTCCATAATTTTCTGGGTCTACTACAGAGTATGCGAAAATTGAAGCTAAGTTATCTTCTTCAACTCTTTTTTTGGAATTTAATAATAATTCTGATAATCCCTCTCCGTAGAATAAGTTGTCTCCTAGAATTAAAGCAACTGTGTCAGATCCTATAAAACTTTCTCCTATAATAAATGCCTCAGCCAAACCATTTGGTTGATGTTGAACTTCATAACTGATACTAAGACCAAAATGATTGCCATTATTAAATAATTCTTTATATCTATTAATATCTTTAGAGGTTGAAATAATAAGAATCTCCGTAATTCCAGCTAACATCAATGTTGATAAAGGATAGTAAATCATTGGCTTATCATAAACAGGGAGCATTTGCTTTGATACACCAATAGTAATAGGGTGTAACCTAGTTCCACTTCCACCAGCTAATATTATTCCTTTCATGGTTGTTTTAAATTGATTTAATTAGTTTAATTATCTGTTCTCTTCTTAAAGTAGATTTAAAATTTAAGTCATAAGTCTGCTTAGAATTATATGCCATTTTTTTTAAATCGTATTTATTATTGCAAATATTGTTGATTTCATCTGCTAATTTAATATAATCTCCTGACTCAACTGCAATTCCAACATTTGAGTTGTTTATTAAGTTGTTAGCCTCTCCACTAATCATTGCAAGTATTGGCTTTCCAATACTCATGTACATCTGTAATTTTGCCGGTAAAGTGTATTCAAATATTTCTTCGTTTTTTAATGATAAGAAAAGAAGATCTGATTGAATAGCATAAGAATAAACATTAGATAAATTTTGATGCTTTACAAATATTATTTTTGAACTTAAATTACCAGTACTAACTAGTTCTTTAAATTTAGATTTATATCTACCACCCCCTATTATGTATAATCGGATTTTGATGTTCTTTAGTATTTTAAGAGATTTTACAACCGAATCAAAATCTTGAGCTTCTCCAACGTTTCCCATATACATTATGTTAAGAAAATCATGGTCAATTTCTGTTTCTATGTCATTTAATACTTTTCGAGATTCAATTTCTTGGTCAGCCCAATTTGGGAAAAAATGTATTTGATTTTTATCTATCCGAGAATTAATAATAGTTTGTAGACTTCTAGAGGTAATTAAAACCTCATCATAAAATTTATATATTTTTTTTACTATGTACTCCAATGAATTGATTAAAGTTTTATTTTTTATAATATTCATTCCCTCAAGAGTCTGAGGCCAAATATCAAGATCCCATAATATATTTTTACTTGATCTAAAAATTTTATAAATAATTGGAGCAATTGATATAAAGAAGGGGCTTGTATGGTGAACTAATACCACATCATATTTTTTTTTGAAAAAAATAAGGTAGAAGGTGAATGCCAGAGTACTTATAAAATATGATAAATAGTTAAAAACTATAAATAATTTCGAGCCTGAACCTCTAGGTATAAGGGGAAGTCTATTGATAGTTAAATTATCTTTAATCTCAACAGATTTTTTAGAAAAAATGCCATATCCACTATAAATAGTTCCACTAGGATAGTTTGGTGTCCCCGTTATAACCCTAATTTTAAAATCATCTCCTTTCAACCAATCAACAACATCATTGATCTTAAATTGTTCTGGAAAATAATGATTAGTATATATTAAGATTCTTTTTGCCATACAACCCTGTTTACATAATCTGTGTATGTTAAAAGTATTCGCTCGACTTTAGTAGACACATTATCTTCATTATAATCTCTAACTAGTTTTGGGGTGTTTGATGCAGTTTCTAGCATCGAATCTATAGATTGTATAACTCTTTCAACATTCAAACCAGACATAACTAGTGGAGGGTTTTCCATTGCCTCTGGTCTCTCATGAGATTCTCTTAGGTTGATGGCATTAAAATTTAAAATTGAAGATTCTTCAGAAATTGTTCCGCTATCTGAAATTACTAGACTTGAATTCATTTGAAGGTACACATAATCAATATATCCTAGTGGTTTAATCAATTTCACCAATGGATCAAATTTAATTTTTTTAGATTCAATTTTCTTTTTAGTTCTTGGGTGAGCACTAAAAATTATTGGAAGCTTATAATGATTAGAAACTGAATCTATTATCTTAATTACTTTCTGAAAATTTAGATCAATATTTTCTTCTCTATGACATGAAAGAACAAAATACTTTTCTTTCTTAAGCCCAAGTTTGTTTAGAATAGTTGACTTAGCTATTTTTTTAGAATATGCATTAAGAACCTCCTTCATTGGCGAGCCTATCTTAATAATTCTATCAGACTTAATACCCTCTCTTATAAGGTGTTCTCTTGCTATAGAAGAATATGTAAGATTAATATCAGAAATATGATCAACAATTTTTCTATTAATTTCTTCTGGAACTCTCTCGTCAAAACATCTATTCCCAGCCTCCAGATGAAAAATTGGTATTTTTTTTCTTTTTGCTAAAATAGACGTAAGAGCACTATTAGTATCTCCAAGAATTACAACTGCTTGGGGCTTTATTTGATCTAGTAATTTATCTGTTTGCTTTAAAATTTCAGATAGTGTGTCTGCAAATGAAGATCCAGCAGTTTTTAATAAATAGTCAGGATTTCTTAATCCTAGGTCATTAAAAAAAATCTCATTTAATTCATGATCATAATTCTGTCCAGTATGAAGCAGCTTATGATCAATTGAATTTGAAATTTCGAGTCTTAAAATAATTCGAGATAACCTAATAATCTCTGGCCTAGTTCCGACAATTGTTAAAACTCTAAGTTGATTCATAATATGTAAAATTAAACATTTTCAAAGAATGTGTCAGAGTCTTGCTCATTATATGGTTCATTAATCCAAAATAGAGTCAATAAGTCTTCTTCTCCTATATTTTGTATTGAATGAGTATGCCATAATGGAATATCGACAAATGATGGTGTTTTACCAGATAACTTATATTGTATAATCTCATTTGAGGAAATTTTTCTCATTCTAATTAATGCATCTCCACTAATAACAGCAAATCTTTCAATTTTTCTAGTATGAAAATGATTCCCCCTAACAACTTGAGGTTTAGTTGTTGAGAATGAATATTGCCCTTGAGAATTAGATCTTAAAACTTCAATAAAATTGCCCCTATCATCAATATTATTCTTATAAAGTTGGGGATAGAATGTTTTATAGTCTAAGTAGCTTCTGAATGTATTAAATAAGTTAAGGTTTAGTTGTTTAGAGATATCTGGAATTTCTGCATTTTCTATATAAGTTTTTTTAAAATTCTGTAATGTTTTTAGAACCTCGCTGACTTTTATTTTAAATTCATTTTTGACAAATTTCTCATGATTTGCGGAAGAATCAAATTCGCTAACAATGACAGAAATAAGACTTTGAATATAAATTAGTTTTACTGAATCATCAATTAAAAGTTTAGGTTTATAATTGTTCACTAAAGCATTACTAAAGTTTGCTATAAATGAATTATAATTTGGTTTACAAAAAGGGCCAAAAACATTCGGAACAATTAAAGAGGTTAAGTTAAATCCATTGATTTTAGATGACTCTATTAAAATTTCTCTAGATTTTAATTTTGACAATCCATATTTAGTATCTGATTTTTCATGTGTTGAAGAAATAAAAATTATTTTTTTTTTAAAATTTACCCTGGAAATTGAATCTGAAATTTTTCTTGCAAGATCAATGTTAGTTTTTAACAAGAAATCTTCATCTTTATGTCTATTAATTCCTGCAAGATGGACTATTACATCACAAGAAGATGTGAACCTATCAAGAGATTTTTCATCTAAAAAAAAATCTCTTTTAAAATCTATTACTTTATACTTTTTGACTTGCTTAATTGTATTTACAAGATGGTACCCTATAAAGCCATTCTTACCTGTTATGCCAATTTTCAATTTAAATTAATTAGTTATGAAATATCATTTTTAATTTCTGGTATTGTTAGTAATAAATCGATCATTTGTTTTTTATCAAGACGTTTAGTGTTTTCTGAAGTGTAATCATTTCCTATTTTATTTTTAATTCCTGATGAGAAATATTTATCATAATTAAGATCTCTCGTATCAGGACAAATCTTGTAATAACTTCCCAAATCTTTAGACAATAGCATTTCTTCTTTAGTAATTAGTGTTTCATGCATTTTTTCACCATGCCTAATACCTATCTCAACTATTTTAGAATTAGATTTATAGACTTCAATTAATGCTTCAGCTAGAACTTTAATTTCAACAGCAGGAGATTTTTGAACAAAAATTTCTCCTTGTTTTCCATTTTCCAAGGCATACTCAACTAAATCAACAGCACTAGTAAGATTCATCATAAACCTTGTCATTGATCCTTCTGTAATTGTTAACGATTTGTTTTTTTTAATTTGTTCAATAAATAGAGGTATAACAGATCCTCGAGAAGCCATAACATTGCCGTATCTTGTTCCACACAGAATAGTATTGTTAATGTTTATTTTTTTTGATTTAGCAATCATTACTTTTTCCATTAAACCTTTTGACATACCCATTGAATTAATTGGATATGCTGCCTTATCGGTACTAAGAATTACAACCTTTTTAATAGAATTATTTAAGGCAGAATCTAAAACGTTATTGGCGCCTATAATATTTGTTTTAACAGCCTCTATTGGGAAAAATTCACAAGATGGGACTTGTTTTAGGGCAGCTGCATGAAATACGTAATCAACATCTATCATAGCCTCTTCAATAGAATCTCTATCCCTTACATCTCCTATAAAGAAATTAACTTTTTCGCTAGAGTAATTTTTACGCATTTCATACTGTTTTTTTTCATCTCTAGAAAAAATTCTTATTTCAGAGTATTTTTCATCATTAATAATCTTTTTTAAAAACTGGTTTCCAAAAGAACCTGTACCTCCTGTGATTAATATTTTATTGCTCATTTATTTAAGTTCTATAATATCGTTATATATTAAGTCTCTCATACCTCTATATAATTTAACTAAGATATTAATAAAAAAGGATTTATGATTAATATCCTTCTTGGATAGAATCTTTAAATCAAGCTTTTGGAGTTTCTCAGATAATGATTTGAGATATGGAAGATAAATATCCTCTTTTATAATACCTGAAGTCCTAATTAAAACTCTACTCAAGTTAGTTTTAAAGGTTAAAACATCAATTTGTTTGATATTAGCAAAGTGAAAAAAAATTAATTTATCTTGATCAACATACACTTTATTATTGATTTTTTCAATCTTATAATTTGCAATATTCCAAGGTGCTAAATTAGCTCCTTTGTGTTTTATAATTTTTAAATTTCTATAATTTAATGGCCATACATCAAGATATTTTTGATCTGCATATCTTTTAGGTTCAACCTTCTGAAAACACCAATCAATACAATCCTGATACCATTTATTCAAACACTCTAAGCCTTCATCATCTCTAGAAAATGATATCCATCCTACATTAAATCTTCCATACTTTATATTTGATCTAGTTAAAAAGCTAAATCTATGTTCAATAATAGCAATGGATGAGTCATTAATCTCTTCAAAAAGTGGTGAAGGACTACTAAAAAAATATAAGTCAGAATCAAGATAAGTCAGTCTATTAATATCAGTAAACAATTCCATAATATATTTACATACTGCTGGACTAAGTGTAAAAAAATATTCTGCTTTAGATCTTTCTAGTTTTATAATCTCTAATTGAGAATAGGCTTTTTCAATATTACTAATATCAATTAAAACTACATTATTAAAATTAAGTCTTCGTAACTCATCATGTGCAATCTTATCGAGTGTTATAACATATATTATCCCATTTTCATCATGTTCTTTTAATGATTCAATTAGGTTTATGCCAAATGCTAAATAATTAGAATCAAAAAGAGTACAGTAATTATTTGTCATTTTAACTAAATTCCAGTAATAGATTTGAGATATATTCTATTTCCCCTTCTTCTATTCCTGGGAAAATTGGCAAACTTAATGAAGTGGAAGCAAGTTCCTCTGCAATTGGGCTAGGTCTAAAGTTAAATTCTTTGTAGGCTTTTTGATTTTGAGGAATTATTGGATAATGAATTGAAGTTTGAACGCCCTTTTCATAAAGATATTTCTTAAGGACATCTCTTTTAGGATGTCTTATCACATATAAATGGTAGGTATGGTATGAGTCTGGATGATTGTATGGAAGAATAATATCTTTATTTTTTAACAAGTCATTATATAGTTTTGCATTCTTAATTCTCTCATTATTCATCTCGTCTATATAATCAAGCTTGACATTAATTATTGCTGCTTGTATTTCATCAATTCTACTGTTCACTCCTTTAATATTATTTTGGTATTTAACCTTCGAGCCATAATTTCTATATTGTTTAACAAACTCTGAAAGATTTATATTATTTGTTGTTACAGCTCCAGCCTCTCCAATTGCTCCTATATTTTTTGTTGGGTAAAAGCTAGTAGCATTTATATCCCCAAATGTTCCAGTGAATCTATTATTCCATTTAGACATATGACCTTGGGCATTATCCTCGATAACGTAAAGATTATTTTTTTTGGCAATCTCCATAATCCTAGTCATATTACAAGATTGTCCATATAGATGGACAGGCATTATAGCTTTTGTTTTAGGAGTTATTTTATCTTCAATTAATTCAGGGTTAATATTATAAGTTTTTATATCAGGTTCAACGGGAATAATCTTTGCTCCAATAGATGAAATTGCAAGCCATGTTGCAATATATGTGTTGGATGGAACTATAACTTCATCACCATGACTTAGTCCAAGAGATTTTAGTGAAATTATAAGAGCATCGAGTCCATTTCCAACTCCTACACAATACTCAGAGTTGATTAATTTTGCATAATTTTTTTCAAATTTTGATGTGTTTTCACCAAGCACATATTTCTCAGATTCAATAATATGTGTTACAGAATTTATAATTTCTTTACCAATCTCTTCTTTTCTATATTTAAATGAAATAAATGGTATCATAGGTTTTTATTTATTAAGAATAAATACTTAAAGTTATAATTCTTATGAATATCATAATATTCTTTCCATAATTTTTTAAATTTGGCTCTACTCCTTGAATATCCGCAATCAACCAATGATTTTTTTTGAATTAAAGCCTTAAATAAAATATATAATTGAATTAGAATTGACTTTATTGAAATTAATTGTGCAGGAATAAATAGTATATGCTTCACTCCTTTTTTATCAAGAGTTTTAAAAAGTTGATAAATTTGACTATCTGAAAGCTCAGTATCAATCCTTGGTAATATTACAATTGATTTTTCACTAATATTAATATCAAGTTTTTTTGTAATGTCTATTAATAAAACTTCATCAAAAAAATTAAGTTTTTTTAATATAAATATTGAATTAGTTACATCACTTATAATTGTTTTAATTCCCGTCTTTAACTTTAATTGATATTCTAAGGCTGCTCTTCCGCTGCCTAGCGATATAATTGTGTTTAATTTATTTGTATTAACATAATTGCTTGTCGCTTTGATTATGTTCTTGTAGTTTTTTTTATTAATAATTGATTTATATTCTTCTTCAGTTTGAGGCATATAATATTCGTGATCTTTTTTACTCTTCCTTAAAAAATCCCAATCAATTTTTGAGTTTTTATGGTCATTAAAAATGGAATAGTGTTTAATTTTCATCTCCTTTATCAAATATATAATCAGATTCATCAAAATACTCTGAGGCCATAACTAAGATAAAAGCATCAGATGAAAATTTATCAAACCAGTGAAAATCTTCTGGCTCAATTAAGAGACATTTGTCAGGCTGATTTAGTATAAATTTTTTCTTAGATTGATTCTGATTTTGACAATAGAAATCGACTGATCCTTTAACACAAACTATAGCTTGTCTAGTTTTTTTATGTCTATGATTACCTCTTACTGATCCATCACAATTATATATATAGTATATTCTCTTGATTTCAAAAGGCAAGATCTTTTCTATAACTGTTAAGTCTCCTTTTTTTTCAGAAAAAGTTTTTAGATTAATTATTTTTGCCATTTATCTATCATATTATTAATAATCCTAATTTGATTATGTGGATTGTAGTCTTCATCCACCACTTTTCTTATTGATAATTTAGTGTTTTTTTGATGATATTTTTCAAACCAAGTTTTTATTTTAAGTTCTAAATCATCAATATCATCTTCTTTAAATAGGGTACCATTAACTCCTTCTTTAATTGCCTCAAACTCAGGCATTTGATTTATAATATTACTATGTGTACACACTGGTGTTCCATAAGTTAGTGAGTGAATACAGGTAAGGCCAACATTTCCTGGCGAAACACAAAGATCAGAATTAAAAATATGAGCTCCAATTTCTTCTTCATTATAGATACTGCCATAAAAGGTTATATAGTTATTTCTAATTCCTTCACTTGCGAGTTTAATCAGTTTTTCTTTATCTGGCCCTTCACCAATAAGTTTAAGACTATAAAGAATATTAGATCTATTTAGCTTAATAATTGCTTTTATTAGCATATCTAACCTTTTCACCCTTGTAAGCCTTCCCATAAAAATTATTTTTCTAATGGACGACTTAGTCCCATTTTGTTTACTTAACTCATTAAAAATTTGTTTTTGAGAATAGTAATTTAAAGAGTTAAAAACAACGTGAAGACTATCTGGTTCAAAGCCATGCTCTAAAAGAATTGTTTTAGCATTTTTTTCATATAGAAGAATGTCATTGGCTAATTTTAAGAATAACAATCTAATTCTTGTTTTAAGGAAGCTTTCATTACCATAAATTCCATGAGTCCAAAAAACAATTTTTTTATTTCTTAGTCTTGCAATAATTGGTATGATCCAATTATTTATGATCTTCATATCACCTAATAAAAAAATTACATCATAATTCGAAAAAAGTGATTTTGATAAAGACTTTGATTGCCAAAATACATGTCCATTAAATTTGAAATTTTTTATGTAATGAAGTCTTTTTTTAAAATTATTCTCTATGCTGTTATTAGTTTCACCTGTTTTAATTCCAATTGAGTTAGACTTTGAATAAAAGAAATCAATATAGAATTTTTTACTATTTGATAGATCTCTCCAAATGGGTAATCTATAATGAGGGAAAATATTTGTAAAGTAGAGTATCTTCAATTTCTTAAATTATATTAAAATTTCTTTTAGGCTTTTCCTTAAATTTTTATACTCAATCTGTCCATGAGTAATTTTAGTATGCTTGGACAAGTCAACATAGTTTATGTCTATTTTACTTGAACTAAAAATTTTTGATATTGTAAACAAGGCTGTTGAATAAAATCCAATTATTTTTGATGGTAAGGTATTCCCTGAGATTAGGTAACTTTCTACACCTTTATCTAATCTTATAATATTTAAATTATCCAAATCAATAAATTTACTGTCTAACTCTCTTGGATGAAGAATGTATGATAGATTATTAAACTTATCATTAATCTTGCCTATTATATTAATAAAAATTTCTTTATCAATTAGACCCTGTTCAACCAATGGCTGACCAATTAATATGACTTTCGATTTGTCTGTAATTTGATTTTTATTCAAACTTTTTTTTAATTGATTATAATGATTATAAGTAAAGTCATAATATTCATTATTATCAATATTATGAAGAGTAAAATAATTTACTGGCAAATGCCTTTTATCTATTTTTGGCCTTATATCTTTTGTGTCCAATATGTTTCCATCATCAACACAGTATAATTTGTTAAACCTTAAAAGTTTAATTATAAAAAGCATAAGATTATCATGACAATTTCCAATTATAACTTTGTCAACTTTTCCTATTAAAATTGAATTAACAATTATAAGAATATATTGAAGTGTTTTGCTGTACCTTACTTTAAACAAAATATCTATTTTATTTTTTTTTGTTACTGACTCAATTTGAATTAAATGGTTATTATTTTGAATAAAAACTACAGCATTAAATTTTTCATCTTCAAATTCTTTGCTTATCAATTCGATTGAGTTAATAAGTTGAAATTGAGTTGAAATGATAACTAAATTTTTCATAAATCAAGTTTTATAGCAAGCATGTTTTAAGTTCCATTTACCACTTATTTTCTCCCAAAGATGAGGTGATCTAGATCCATCTATTACATCAAAAAAAGTTTTTTCGTCAATTTTTATATAATTAAGGAAATCATCAAAGTATCGCTCAGGAAACTCATGATCAAATTTTTTAACTAGCTTAACACCCTCATCTCTTGTTATTTTTTCATTCCTGATTTCTTGGGCTGCATCATAGGTTGATCTACCAATTCCAAATTTTATAAATGTTGTATAAAAATGAAAAGGAACAATCTTGTCATCTATTTCTGTATATCTTGAATAGGTGCCTATAGATCTCTCATAAGCAGGTTTAAATCCAGTGTTATCAACTGAATAGTAATATGTTTCTTGCGGGTCCCATCTTTCAAAATATCCTAAATATGAAACTTTAATCTTCTGGTTCTGGATTTGTTTAGGTTCAGGAGGTATATATGCATTAAAATCTGAAAAATTAAAATTAGTGGAACCTATAATGTCTTTAATTTTTACACCACCAAACATAATATTTTGAGGGTCATTAATGCTAAAAAAAGATATATCCATAAATGGGTCAGCATTATTTTCAAGAGGATTACCATATTCAGCCTGATTCTCACCATACATGACAAGTTTTATACCATATTTAGATGCAAGCTTTGGCCCGATTATTTTCTGGCCATGAATAAATGGTTGAAAAGGGTGGCATAAATTTAAAAATGCAAGTTTTGTTAGATAGCTATGGAGCTTACCATTAGGAGTATATAAAATACTATCAATTCCTCCTTCTCTAGCAAGGCTATTAAAATTATTCCAACCTGCTCTTGTAAACATATTTGGAGCCCATGTAATTGTTAACGGGTTCATCTTATATTTATACTTTAGAATATGCGCAGTAAATGAACTATCCTTTCCTCCACTACTTGGAACTAATACATCATAATCACCATTAGAACTTCTATATGGTTCAAGTAGCTCAAATAATTTTTCCTCTCTTTCCTTCCAATCAACATCCATTTTTTTTGATTTATTAAAGTTACAAGCTGAACATATACCATCTGAATCAAACTTTATAGTCTCCTTCTTTTTATTATTATTTTTCATTTCAACGGTAGAGTTAGGCCTTTGATTTGATATTACACAGGATTTACAGAATTTAACTTCTTGAGGTAGCCCAAATAATGGTTTGTTTTTCATATTTATTGTATAAAATTATTACAATCTATTCTTGATATTTCATATTTGTTAAATGACGACATTATTCTATTGTCAAACACAAATGCATAATCAATTTTTTGTTTTTTTAAAACTGTAAAAGTATCTGCATTATATGTAAACTTGTAACCAAATGGGTAACTAATTGACTTAAAATCATCATCTACATATTTTGATAATTTTGAAAAAGAGTTTTTGATTTCTAGCATTTGGTTTTCATAGCTTAAAGAACTAAGTATCTTATGATTTTCTGTATGTGAACCAAAAACTTGTCCATTATCGTACATTTCTTTAATTTGATTTTCATTTAAGTAAATTTCATTAGATATATTTTCATTTAGATTAAAATGACTTATCAAACTGTCAGTTGTTACGTTTGCTTCATCGAAACTAAGTTTATAGTTAAATAACTTTTTAAGCTTAAGCTCATAATCATCGTGTTTAGAGTATGAGTAAGCTTCTTTTTTAATTGGTTTTAAGTTTTTTATTTCAAAACCATTAATTATTTTCTTTGCTTGACTATAAACAGATTTTGCATCAATCTTACTCAATAAATAATGAATCTTGTGAACATTAAGAGTCTTGTTATTTATTAGTATTGAAGTTGGAACATAGAAAATCCCTTTAATATTTCGTTCTTTTAAAACAGGAAAAACATAATCAAAATGATCTATTAGTCCGTCATCAAAAGTTAAAAGGACTTTTTTAGAGAGAATGTTATTCTCAAAATTATGTTTAAACTCTTGAATTGTTAAGAAGCCATATTCTTTCTCAAAAAAATCTAATTGAGACTGAAACTGATCATATGTTAGATATCTTAAATTACCATTATCAATAGATTTTGGTCTCACATAATGGTACATAATTATTTTCATTTTACACGAATTTTTGTTTAATAATTGGGAATTTCTTTTCAATGTAATCCTTACAAGCAATATAACTCATAAGATTATTGCTAAAATTTTTATACAAATTTTTTGTAGCATTTTTATCAGCGTCTCTAATCATGAATAACTTACAATCATAGTTAACTTTAATTTTAGGCTTATGTTCAATTAAGGTAAAATTTGAAATTAAAGAAATAAAATCTTTGGTCATTTTTTTGATAAGCCTATTCCCAATTGTATGGGGAGTGTCATCATTTATAAATTCTGCACGTCCTTGATGGATTATTTCACCTGTGTCTATACCTTTATCAATATACATTATAGTATATCCAAAAAAATGAAACTCGTTATTTACCAATGCATGGAAATTAGTTCCAGCACCTCTGTAGTATGGAGATATTCCCAGGTGAACATTTATAATTTTATTTTTATATAAGTCAATCAATTTCGGTTTAATTATGGAGCATCCATAAGTGAGTATTAATTCAGGATTAAAATCCTTTATTAATTTGATTGTTTCAAGGGTATTAATTTCCCCTTTTTGAAGATTTAATATTTTTTCTTTTTGTTTGAGAATAACGTCTGAACCGGAAAAAAATCGATATTCTGAATTTCCTCTCAAAATAAAATGATCTTCAATAATATCTCCTGACTTAGAATTATTAATGCTTGTAGGAAAATTAAGTTTTCCCTCAATAATAATTTTAAATTTTGATTCTGTAAATGATTTAACAAATGAATTTGCAAAATATAAATGTCGAAGTGACCCAGATGTTATAATTAAAATTTTATTCATTTAGAAATAATTTAAAGAAGTCTAGTCCAGCATCAGAACTTCTCTCTGGGTGAAATTGACAACCATGAATATTATCTTTGATAACGCTAGATACAATCAAATTGGAATTTATATTTACATTTGATGCAACATGTTTCGGGCTATTGGGCAAACAATGATAAGAGTGAACGAAATAAAACCAACCGTCAGGATATTTAAAATTCTTATTAAGAACATTTAATTTATAGTATCCAATATTTGGCAAAATATTACAAACCTCATTTGGAATTTTTTTAACATTTCCTGGTATTAGAGATAATCCTTTATTTATACCTAATTCATCACTACTATCCATTAATAATTGCATGCCTAAGCAAATTCCTAAAATAGAATTACCCTTTTTTACATAATCTTTTATTGAAGCATCAATATTTAAATTATTTATTTTACTCATTGCGAGTCCAAATGCTCCAACACCTGGAAGAATTAGTTTATCACTTTTTAAAATTAAATCTGGATCATTTGTAACCTTTACATTTAAATTTTTAAAATTATTTAGCATATTGGTTATACTTCTTATGTTACCAACACCATAGTCTATAATTGTAATATTCATAATAGTAGTTTAAAATCTTACTTCAATATTGTTCTTAGATAGCTCTTGTTTTAATTCACTAACTGTAAATTTTTTATAATGAAGTGCACTACCAATTACTACTCCACTACATTTAGAGTTATTTATAATATCCAATACATGTTGAATAGATCCTGCGCCTCCTGAAACTAGATATGGAACAGTTCCTATTTCGTCAAATTTTGTAATTAGATCTGCATCAAAACCAGTCTCAAGTCCATCTTTATCAATTGATGTTAACATAATCTCACCAATTCCATTTTTAATTAATATCTCAGCCCATTCAAAAGGATTCATATGAACCCGATGTTTTGCATTATCTTTAAAAATTTGCCAATTATATCTATGTCGTCTAGCTACTATTGACCCTACTATAGTCGAAGATCCAAAAATATTTACAGCCTCCTTAAGAAAATTTATATCATTTATAATCGCTGAGTTGATAGTGACCTTATCTGCTCCTGAATTTAATGCTCTTTCAATATCATTGATAGATTTTATTCCACCACCAATTGTTATGGGTATATAGAATTCATTACACACCTCCTTTAAAAAATCATAATTGGAATTTCTATCATATAATGATGCAACAGCATCTAATAAAATTATTTCATCAAGTTTGTCAAAATAATATTTTTTTAAAAATGGTATTGGATCTCCCAACTTTCTCAGACCTTCTAAAAGCTTACCTTTAACAAGTTGACCGTTATTTAAATCAATTCTCGATATAATCCTTGTTCTTCTCATTTTAGAATTATTTTGTTAGTATCAATCAAATAATTTAGATAGTCTAGATCATTTTTAGTATCTATATCTACACTTCTTTCATCAGGCATTTCGACTTTAAGTATTTTTGAAAAATTTGATATTGATTTTTTTTTCAGTGAATTAATGTTTATCATGAAAAAAGATCCATTAAGACAGAATACTTCTGGAGCGTCTTGTCTTCTGGTTATATTAAAGGGTTTAGATTTTTCTAAAAACCCATCTTCGTTTTCTTCATATAAAGAGTAGTATGGATTTTCATTTGCTTTTTTAACACTTACAACCATATCTATTTTATTATTATATTTTTCAGAAATAAGTCTAAAATCTTTAATTCTTCTAATTGGAGAAGTAGGCTGCAGCAAAATAATTGAGTTAAAACAAAAATTATCTTTCTCATATTGATTAATTAAATGATTTATTACACTTTCCATTGGAGTGTCATCCCTAGCAATACTTTTTGGTCTAGAAAGAAAATCAACCCCGGGGTAATCATTAACAATTTCTTTTATTCTTTTATCATCCGATGAAACACATATTATGTCATTAGCTTTTTTGATTTTTTGTGCATATTCAATTGAATATGAGATGAGGGATTTACCATTTAATTTTAAAATATTTTTATTGGGTAACCCTTTAGAACCTTTTCTAGCAGGGATTATTATTATTGAGTTAAGGTTTTTCACTTTTAATTATTTATATCATTAAATATTTTTTGATTTTTAATTTCCCAAAAATTTTCAAGTTCAAGAATACCAATAAATTGGTTTGAGCTATTTCCCTCTCCATAATTTTTAATAGGCTTATGCACTTTATCTTTAGATATATTATTTATTGCATTTATAATTTGATTCTTATCAAAATTAACATTAATAATAAGTGGGTTTTGATCTCTTTTATTTTGTCGTGTCCCTATATTAATTGAGTGGAGAGAATAGTATGGAGCTTCTCTAATCCCTGCAGAAGAATTTCCAATTATGAATTCAGAATTTTTTAATATTGTTAAAAAGAATTCAAATCTCATTGAGCTGAGAAACTTAATATTAGGTGATTCTACTTTTCTATAGTTTTCAATAATTAGTTTTGATCCTAAATCATTATTTGGATAAATTACTATATAATTTTTTTTACTCTCAATTAAAGATTCAATTAGACACTTAACCTGAGTCTCTAACACGTCAATTTCGGTTGTAACAGGATGAAAAAGGCATATTGAATAATCTTTAAAGTAAATATCATACCATTCTTTAGCTTCTTTCAAGCTAGGTAATTCTTTTGAAAACATTAAGTCAACATCTGGTGAGCCAATTATAAAGATTGATTCTTTATCTTCTCCCATTTGTATTAACCTCTCTCTGGCCTTTTTATTTGAAACAAAATGAATATGCGACAGTTTAGTAATCGAGTGCCTTATTAGTTCGTCTATTGTACCTGAAACTTCACCCCCTTCAACATGTGCAACTAAAATATTTTTAAAAGATCCTACTATAGCGCATGCAAGTGGCTCAGGTCTATCACCATGAACTATAATTAAATCTGGATTAATTTTTTCAACATATTTTGAAAAGCCCCCTATTGTTTTAGCGACTGTTAAATCCATTGTGCTTTCATCTGTCTTATTGTCAAATCGATAAAACTTTACACCTTTTACAGTCTGAACATCATTGTAAGTACTTCCATATTTAGGGTCATTATGCATTCCAGTTATAAAAACATGTATGTCAAAATCCTTAGCTGAGCTTTTTATTACTAGGGATTTTAACTTTCCCCAATCTGCTCTTGTACCAGTTACAAAAATTATTTTTTTATTCAAAATCATCCCAATTTAAGTGCACATCTTTTTTTATTATTCTTTTAACAGACTTACCTATTATTTGATTATAAAATTCTGCTTTTATTTCTCCTGTTCCAGGTCTTTTTACCCATATGTTTTTCTCGTTAAGTAGGTCCCCTGGAGATATGTCATCTATAGAGACTACTGTTGCAAATGCAAAATTACTAGTTACCCTCTCCTCATAAGCGGGAACTTTATCTCCTCCAAGCATGGAATAAATAATCTTACTGTTTGTGATCAATTCTTTACACGTTATTTCATCCATTGAACATATTATATCCGGACCCTTTCTATCCATTGTATCAGTGAAATGTCTTTCAATTATAGAGGCACCTAAAGAAATTGCAGCATAAGAAGAAAGATTATTAATAGTATGATCACTAAGTCCAACTGGAATTCCAGGAAACTCTTTAATTAGTTCTTGCATACCACCCAATCGAACAAGATTAAAAGGAGTAGGGTAAAGGTTTGTAGTATGTAATAACGCAAATGGGATATTATTTTTATTAAAAATCTCTACAGACTTTTTCACACTTATAATATCATTCATTCCAGTGCTTAAAATAATAGGCTTTTGAAATTTACATATATATTCAATCAGAGGATAGTTATTGCATTCTCCACTGCCTATTTTGAATGCTGAGACATTCATTTTAACGAGTCTGTCGACAGCAGCTCTTGAAAAAGGTGTTGAAATGAATATCATATTATTTTTCTCAACATATCTTTTCAATTCTGACTCTTCTTCAAAGTTTAAAGAACAAGACTCCATGATCTCATAAATGGACCTATCAGAGTTACCTGGTTTGACATCTTTTGCAACATGACTCATTTCATCTTCAACTATATGAGTTTGATGTTTAATAATTTTAACTCCTGCTCTTTTTGCACTATCTACCATTTCCTTAGCAATTTTAAGAGATCCATTATGATTGATTCCGATTTCTGCGATTATAACAGGTAAATGGTCCGAGCCTATTTTTATTCCTTCTATTTCTATAAAATCTTTATTTTTTTTCATGCTTATTATTTATAATTGGATTATTTAAGCTCATTATATTCTTAATAAACCCCTTAATGTAGAAAAAAGTATCTTTCTTAGTCAGTGGATAATAGTAATTTGTTAAACTATATCTAGAACCAGATTTAATAACATCACCTCTATGAATATATCGCCCATCAAATAATACAAGTGTGCCAGCTTTTCCTAGTACCTTAAAAATATTTTCTCTCATTTCAGGTTGATTAATAATTTCATCATGTTTATATCTAGGTGGTTTTATCGGTAATCCTTTTAATTTAAAAATTAGTCGTTGAATAAAAGGGTATTTATTATTCCTTCTTTTAAAATCAAAATTTTTACTATTCTTTATAAACGTAAATGGGCCATTTTGATTATTTACCTCAGACAAGTAGACCATTGCTTTCATTTGACTTACATCACCATCTCTGTGCCAGTCGCCTCCACTATTTGTTTCATTATATTTATTGAAAACAACTTTTCCTGCTAAAACAGATTTGGTTTCTAGTGGAGTTTTTGCATAATTAGAAACTAAATCTTTTAAAATACTATCATTTGCAAATTTTAATACATCTGGTGAATAATCTTCAAAATTAAATATTCTTAAATCACCTCCCATACCTTCATCTCTTTGATTGACTATCTTATCTTTATTTTTAAAATGATTGATTTGGTCAATTATTTTATTACACTGAATTTTAGTAAAATAGTTTGGAATAACTAGTATACCATTCTCTTCTAAAATACTTAAATAGTTTTTTTTCATGTTTTTAATTCAAGTTCTTTCCTTTTGAAATAATTTATTTTTTTAATTAAATAATAGCCACTCAAATAAAGATTTTTATCAAATACTGAAATCAAAATTCCTTTAATGAATCCTGAAAATATTTTAAAAAATAAGTTGAAGTTGATTATTTTTAGATTCCTAAAAAGGATTATCCAAAAAATTATTGATGATCTTATTGATCTATGGGTAAATAAATGATTTAGAAATATTAATGATTTAATTTTATCTTCTTTATACATCTCATTAAATATTGAGATAATCCACACAAACTTTGATGCACTTGCCTCATAATAAAATTCTAGAGTTACTTTTGATTTTATTTTTTTGCAAATTTCATCTAATATATCAATCAGTTCAAAAAAACCATAGTCAATAGGTCTTGGTAAAGAGAAGAGAGCATCTTCATCCCAACTAAGAACTTCTGGCATATAGTTTGAAACAAAATACATTAAGTTATTATTAAGCGCAATATTAGTTGAAACTCTTACTTGTGGATAAATAAATCCATCTAGTAGCCATGCTGGCTCATTAATAAAATGTTTATTCCATACAAGTCCTGTAATTGTGGAAGAATGAAGATATGATACTCGCAAAGCTTCATCACCAGATAAAATTTTTGTTTTATCAAATAATAATTTTCCTTGATTTTTTCTAGCTGGAATAATTAAGCCACAACCGATATCAGCACTTATTTGTTCAATAATATCATCAAAAAATTTATTTGGAAAAAAATCATCATCTGGGACAATAATTACCCAATCTGCTTCTGCCTCTAAAATTGCCCTATATATTGTCCGATTTGGTCCTAAATTTATATAGTTTTTAAAATACCTGATCCTATCATCAGATTTAGCTAATTCTTTTATATATTCCCCAGTATCATCTGTAGAATTATTGTCAACAACAATAAACTCAATTTCATCAGATTTATTTGAGATTATCTCAGGGAAGGTCCTTTCTAATCTCTTTTTTCTATTATATGTTGGAAGAAGAACTGATAATTTTTTCATTTTAAATTTTTATTTAATAAATAGTCTTCAGCTCCTACCATTCCAATAACAGAATCATTAATATATAAAGACTCAATCTTTTTATTATTATTTGTGCTTTCTATGAGCCAACTTCCAAAACCACCAGATTTAAGATGATCCTCAACAGTAATAATCTTTTCAAAATGATCAAGATATTTAACTTGTTGTTTTGAATGCTTTTGACCCCATATTGGACATGAATAAATACTAAAGTCTCTATACTCATGTCTATCTGTTAGATCTTTTGCAATTTTTAAACCATATCCTGTTGTAAGTAAAATTTTCTTGGGATTATTGATTAAAATTGGCTGCCATTCACCTGGCACTATATCGTTTTTATAGTTTGATATTTTTTGTTCTCCTGATTTTCTTAATCTTAAGTATTTTGGATGAGGATCTTTTAAAATATAGTCCATACATTTTTTAACTTCATAAGGATCACCTGGACTAATAATGCTAATTTCAGGAAATAATCTCATAAGACCATAGTCTTGGATTGCATGATGCGAATATCCTAAGTTTCCATAAGCTAACCCTCCACCAACTGATACAACAGTAACATTAAGATTATGATAACATATATCATTCCTAATTTGTTCAGCACATCTAAAAGTTGGGAAATTAGCAATTGAATAGATAAATACTTTAAAACCCTCTGATGCCATTCCAGCTGACATTGATGCCATAGCTTGTTCAGAAATCCCAGCATTAAAAAACCTATCTGGAAATTCATTTTGAAAGGGTTCAACCACATTAAATCCTAAGTCTCCAACGATAAGTATAATTGACTCGTCTAAACGTGCCTTTTCAACCAAACAATTTATAAAGGTATTACGCATTTTTTATCTCTTTTATTGCAATTTTCAACTCTTCAGCATTAGGAGCTTTATAATGCCATTCTACTTTATTTTCCATAAATGAAACGCCTTTACCTTTTATAGTATTAGCTAACAAAACGCTTGGCTGATTATTTATTTTTTTTAAACTATTAAAGGCAAGGGTTAAATCATTATGATTATGTCCATCAACCTCTATATAATTCCAACCAAATGATTCAAATTTTTCTCTAAATGGTTTTAATTTTAATGTATTATCTACTGTTGTTAAACTCTGTAAATTATTATGATCAATTATTAAAACTAAATTATCTATATTTTGATGAGCTGCTATAAGCATTGATTCAAAGTTAGAACCTTCTGCTAATTCTCCGTCACCGATTAGAACGTATACCTTTGAGCTTAAATTATTTGTCTTTAGTGCCATAGCCTTTCCTAGACCAAATGGAAGCCCATGACCTAATGAACCGGTAGAAAACTCAACTCCAGGAACTTTATGGCTTACATGATTCATAAGGTTTGAATCATTTTTACCATATGTTTCTAATTTTTTTATATTAAAAAACCCTTTTAATGCAAGGCAAGCATATAAAGAGCAACAAGCATGTCCTTTGCTAAGAATAAATCTATCTCTATTAATCAAATTTGGATTTTTAACATCAATATTCAAAATATCTGAATATAATACTGATATAATATCTACCATAGAAAAGGCACTACCAATATGTGATCCATTGATTCTGTTAACCATTTTTAAAGATTCTATTCTTATTTCTTTTGACAATTCTACTGAGTTCATATAATATTTATTCTTTATAATAATTAATTACTCTTCTAACGCCCTCTTTGACCGGAACAGTTATTTTGAGTTTTAAATCATTCTTTATCTTTGATATATCAGGGACATAAAAATCAGAGGTATTAGATATTTCTTCAGTTATTTTGAGTTCTTTATTAAATTTTATTACCTCTCTAGCCAAATCGGATAATGAGATTAATTCATCAGACCCTAAATTATAAATACTTCCCGTCCTTGCAGTAATTAGCACCCTTATAATCCAATTTACAAGATCAGTTGAATACATATAGCTTCTTTTACATTCTGAATTTTTAATATTTATATCCTGACCATCTAAAAAACATTTTAAAATATATGTCCATGCTAAATTTTGATTAAGGTTAATTTCTGGACCTAAAAAAGTAAAACCTCTTAAAATTTTTACTGGCAAGTCATAAATTTTTGAATACCCTAAGATTAGATATTCTGCAGTTTTTTTGGCCAAAGAATAAGCTGAAAAACTGTTGTCAATAGAAATTGGATAAATGTCTTCTTCTGATATTGGTCTGTTTATAAATTTATTTGCAGAATTAATTGCACCTGAACTAATAAATAACAATGATTTTAAATCTTTTTGACAGGCTGAAAATTCAAGAATTTTATTTGTACCTGTGATTATGGTATTTATTGTTTCAACAGAGTTTTGAAGAATAAAATTTTTATCAGAATTTGAAGCAGCATGAATTATATAGTTTATATCCTTTTTTTCACTCTTAAAATTTTTAATATCCTGATATATAAAATTTAATGCATTATTTTCATCATTGGCTAAGTAATAAGACTTGTTTATTTTTTTATTTCTAGAAATTATATATAACTCAATATTAAGTTTTCTTTTATTGTTCGCATAGAGAAAAGCATTGACAATTGATTTACCAAAAAAGCCCGTTGCTCCAGTGATTAGAACCTTTGAATTGTGGAAAACCTCCCAGTTATCCTCAACCAGATTATAACATTCTTTTATGTCTTCTAATACTCTACTCACCTTTAATTTTGTGTTTCAATAAATTCTTTAATAGTATTATGTAGTCTATCAAACATTTGATCTGTCATTCCGTGATGTAAAGGAAGTAACACTCCTCTTTCCATTACAGAATCAGAGTTTGCGTATCCTGAACTATTTGTTTTGTATCTAACATTTTTCATCATTGGTTGTCTGATTACATTCCCAGTAAATACTACTCTAGTTTGAATCTTTCTTTTTTCTAAGTAAATCTGAAACTCTTTACGACTAAAATTTGCAGATGAATTAATTAATATTGGATATGCCAACCAGCCTGTCTTAGAGTTTTTTAATTGCTTGGGTGTTAAGAATAAATCACTATAGTTATTAAAAAATTCATTTTGTCTATTAAAATTTTGCTCTCTAATATTAATATTTTTTTTAAGACTCTTTAGTTGAGTCAAACCAAAAGCAGCTCCAACTTCATTCCCCTCTAGGTTATATCCTAATGTTTCAAAAACAAACTTTGCATCATAATCAATTCCTCCAACGTCAATATTAAATCTGTTTTCTATAGCTTCACTTTTTTCATCAAACAAAGACGAGCTTCTACCCCAAGATCGAAGTAATTTAGCCTTTGAAATTGCATCTTCATCGTTTAACATAAGTGCACCGCCATTTCCAGCACAGTTTATTATATGTGAACCATAAAAGCTAGTTATTGACATATCAGAAAAAACCCCGGATGACTTTTCATTAATTGTTGCACCTAAAGTATCTGCTGAATCTTCAATTACCTTAAGGTTATATTTATCAGCAATCTCTTTAATTTGGGGCCAGTTACAAAGATTCCCCATTAAATTTGGGGCTAATATTGCAACTGTTTTTTCTGAAATCATTTCTTCAATTTTATTGACATCTATACAATATGTTAATGGTTCTACATCAACAAATACAGGTATTAAATTATTTTTTATTAGACACCCAACAGTTGTACCAAAAGTAAGGGCTGGTGTGATTACCTCAGCATCTTTTGGAAAATTTAATGCCTCAATTCCCACATATAATGCAGATGATCCCGAGTTTACATATAAACATGCTTTTTTATCAAAAAGAGATGCAATTTTTTTCTCAAACTCTCTTGAGTATTTTCCCATTTGAGTTGATTCGTTTAGACATTTAACAACTGCATCTATTTCGTCTTGTCCATAGACTGTTTTAGCATAAGATATCTGTTCCATATTCTAAGTATTTGTATATTCTTTAATATTTTCTTTCATAAGTTGATTAACATTAATATTAGCATAAAATTTTTGATACCAATCTATTGTCTTATAGATTGATTCTTTTGTATCCCATTTAGGCTGCCAATCAAGATTATTTTTCGCTTTTGCTATATCAAGCATTAAATATTTTGACTCTTCTTTATACACCTTTTTTGGCGACTTTACTTTAAGGTTTAACCCTTTCGATTTAATTATTTCAATAATTTCTTTAACTGAAGTGTTAACATTAGTCTCAGGTCCAAAATTCCATCCATCACAATATTTGCTTTCACCAGATGAAAGCTTTTCAGCCAAAGACAAGTACCCAAATAAAGGGTCCAAGACATGTTGCCATGGTCTGACTGAATTTGGATTTCGGATTTCTAATATGTTTTCCTCAAAACATGATCTAATAATATCTGGAAATAATCTGTATTTTGACCAATCCCCCCCTCCAATGACATTTCCAGCTCTTGCTGATGCTATCATATTTTTTGTATTCTTAAAAAAGGATTTATAATACGAATTGATTAACAATTCAGATGCTGCCTTACTTGAACTGTATGGATCAATCCCTCCTAATCTATCATCCTCCTTAAAATTAATCTCCTTGTCAAAGTTCTGATACACTTTATCAGTTGTAATAAAGATTGAAATAGTATTAGTTAAATTTTTTCTTATTATCTCTAGTAAATTAAGAGTTCCATTAAAATTAACCTCATTTGTATATCTAGGACTATTATAGGATTCTAGAACAATTGGTTGAGCAGCTAGGTGAAAGATTAAATCAGGTTGGAAATTCTTAACTTCTCTTTCTAGCAATTCATAGTCTCTAATATCTCCAATTGAGGAAGAGAATTTATTTGAAAAAGTTAGCCTAGTATATAAAGAGGGTTTTGTATTTGGCTTTAATGAGTATCCTTTGACTAAAGCTCCTGAAGAGTCTAGAATATAGGATAACCATGAGCCTTTGAACCCAGTATGGCCAGTTATAAAAACTTTTTTATTATTAAAATAAGATAGATTTACCATATCTTCCATTTTGCATTATTCTCAAACCACAATTTATTTAACTCATTTTGATCTTTTAGAGTATCCATCGCTTTCCAAAAACCATCATGCCTATATGCATTTAGCTCTTTATCTTTTGCTAAATTTTCCATTGGACTTCTTTCCCACATAACATTATCTTTTTCATTGATATATTCAAATACACTTTGCTCACAAACAAAGTAACCGCCGTTTACCCAATCTACATCTTTGGAATTTTTTTCAGAAAATGAGACCTTATTGTCTAAGAACTTAATTACACCAAACCTACCCTCTGGTTTAACAGCAGATACACTACATTTTTTATTTGAATCAATGTGATTTTGCAATAAAATTTTAAGATTTATATTTGATAGGCCATCTCCATATGTAAGAAAAAATCTCTCTCCCTGAGTATATTTTTTAATTTTTGCAATTCTGGCTCCTGTTAGAGTTTCTGCTCCAGTATCAATTAATGAAATCTTCCAATTTTCAGAGTTTTTGTTGTGTAACTCAAAGTTATTAGTGCTTAAATCAATTGTTAGATCGCTATTATTTGCATAATAGGAGGTAAAGTATTCTTTAATAATCTCCCCCTTATATCCCAGGCAAATAATAAACTCATTATGACCATATTGTGAAAAATATTTCATTATATGCCATATTATAGGCTTAGTTCCAATCTCAACCATAGGTTTTGGAATTATATTTGTTTTTTCAATTAGCCTTGATCCAAGACCGCCTGCTAGAATAACTACCTTCATATTATTAAATTTTTAATTTTTCTTTTTTAATTTCAGTAAACTGATTATTACTTAACTCATAGATTCTATCACAATTTGAAAGAGTTGTTAATCTATGCGCAATCATCAAGATTGTCACTTTTCTCTTTAAATTATTAATTGATTGAATTATTTTTTTTTCTGTTATATTGTCTAATGAACTAGTCGCCTCATCTAGAATTAATATCTTAGGGGTCTTATATAAAGCCCTGGCGATTGCTAGACGTTGTATTTGTCCACCTGAAAGCATTACACCTTTTTCTCCAATTTTAGTTTCCATTCCTTTTGGCAGTGATTTAATAAATTGATATAGCTGAGAATCCTTTAAAACACTTTTAACCTTAGCTAAATTTGGAGTCTTATCTCCAAACGCCACATTTGAAATAATTGTGTCATCAATTAAATTTGTAGTTTGAGAGACATATCCTATTAAATTTTTCCAGTTTGAAAAATTTGTAGAGTTTAGATGCTGATTATCAATTATAATATTTCCCTTAAGAGGAAATAATAAGCCAGATAGAATATCTACAAAGGTGCTTTTACCTGAGCCTGATTTTCCAATTACTCCAACTGATTCTCCATTATAGATTTTAAAGTTTAGATCTTTTAATACATACTTTTCTCCTTGAGAATATTTAAATGCAATGTTCTTTAGTTCAAGTATTGATTCAAAACTCAAGATGTTTTTTTCTTCTTCACTTTGATCAACTTGTTGGTTATCTGTTATCTCTAATTCATTAAAAATTAGATCTAATGTATTGTCGTGATATTTAATATTTTGTCTAGCTTGAATTAATCTATTTATAGATGGAATCACTCTGAAAGATCCTGCTACAAAAACCCCAATTACAGAGATTAACTCTACTATATTCTTATCCTGTGCAATAAAACCTATAATGAAAAGTGATAAACCTATTACGGATACAAGCTCAAGATAAAATCTTGGAGATTGGATTAAAGTATTTTGAAAATATGTTAATTCCGTTTTATTGAAATTTTTAATTCTCAATTTCTCGGTAAAGAAATTTGGGATGTTGAATATTTTGACCTCCCTAATATTTCCAAGGGCCTCAAGTATGATTTTAGAAATTGATTTATCAAGCTCTTCTCTTTTCTTTCCCCAGCTTTTTAATTTATTTTTAGATAACTGAAAAAATAGACTTGATAGTAATCCAAAAAACAAAAAGATTGAAACTGCTCCAATAGGCTCCACTAATATAAATACAAATAACACAGCGATAGTCAATGCTGACTCCGTTATAATTGTTAATACAGCCTGAATGTAAGTTGTAAAGTAAAGAGTCTCAGTCTGAATGACTTTTATGTATTCTGATGAATTTCTTGAAACAAATGACTCATATGGTTGATTGAGGTATCGAGTAAATAGTTGATCAATTATATCTCTAATAGTTACTTGGATGAATTTATTTTGAAAGAAAGTTACCAAAACTAAAAAACCAGTCTTAACTAGATAAACAAGCGGCAATAATATTACTAAGAATATTGAAATTTCTTTATAAGAGATAATGCCTAAATTACTAAGCCAAGAAATAAATGTTGGATAATTATTAATTATATTTTCATCAAGAATAATAGCTAATACTGGCAGTATTATTCCAAGACCAACCATTTCTAATATCATACCAAAAAACAGAAGTATTAATAGAAAAAACATCTGTGTCCTTCTTTTTTTAGAAATTATTAAACTTATTTTTTTAAATATCTCAGACATTACTTACCTATTGAATAACTTGCATTTGGAATAATATTTCTTCCATCAAATAATTTTACTTCAGGCATTTCTGATATTATATTATTCCAATCATAGCTCTTAAACTCATCCCATTCAGTCAAAACAGCAATAGCATTTGAACCCTTTAACGCCTGATAGTGATCTGAAAAAATATTTATTCTTTTTAAAATTGAAGTAATTTCATCTTTTGATAACTTTTGCTCATTAAATACACATTCTAGATCTGATATAATTCTTAAGTCATCAACCATTGGATCATAGATATTAAGGCTAGCTCCTGCTAATAATAGATTAGATGAAATATAAATTGAGGCTGATTCTCTTGAGTCATTTGTGTCCTTTTTAAATGCCCAGCCTAATATTGTTATTAGCTTATTCTTAATATCACCATTCAAATCTTCAATGATTCTATCAGAAAATCTATTTGATTGATATGTATTTATCTTTAATACCTGATTCCAATATTCAGCTACATCATCTAATCCATAATTTTTGCATAAGTAAACCAGATTTAAAATGTCTTTCTTAAAACAACTACCTCCAAATCCAACTGAAGCATTTAAAAATTTAGGTCCTATTCGCTGATCCATTCCGATAGCCTTTGCAAGTTCTGAAATATCGGCTCCTGTTTTTTCACATAATGCAGATAAGCTATTTATTGATGATATTCTTTGAGCTAACATTGCATTTGATGCTAGTTTAGATAGTTCTGATGACCATACATTTGTTGTCAATATTTTTTCTTTTGGTATCCAACTTGCATAAATTTCAATAAGAGAATTTGCAGCTTTTAGACCAGTTGATGTTTGATCATGTCCGATCAATACTCTATCTGATTTAAACAAATCCTTAATTGCAGTTCCTTCTGCCAAAAATTCTGGATTTGAGATAATTTCAAAATTTGGACCGTTACCCTCTTTCTCAAGGATTTCCTTGATTCTCTCTGCTGTTCTCACAGGCAATGTGGACTTTTCAATAATTATTTTATCAGACTTTGCAACCTTTGCAATATTTCTTGTACATGATTCAACATATTTTAAATCTGCAGCCATGCCTGCACCTTTTCCTGTAGTTTTGGTAGGTGTATTTACCGCTATAAAAATAATTTCAGATTCATCTATGGCTTGATCAATATTAGTTGAAAAAAATAAATTTTTACCTCTAACCTCATCAATTATCTCTTTTAATCCAGGCTCATATACTGGAAGATTATTTATATCTCCATTCCACAGATCTATTTTATGTTGATTTTGGTCTACAACTGTAACTTTTATATTTGGACATTTCAAAGCAATAACTGCCATAGTTGGACCTCCAACATATCCTGCTCCAATACAACAGATTTCTTTAGCTTTCATTATTTTTTTTTAATATCCATGATGAAGATTGAATCTTTTCTCCAAGCCCATCAATTAATTGAATGCCCAAAACTTTACAGATGTTAGTCTCAGGTATTTTCTCTTTAAATTGATCACCTCCATTTGCAAATGAAAACGTATAAGTTGAACTATTTTCATTATAAATTTTTTGGATAGTCTTTGTAACGCTTCGATCCTTATCAATTGATAAATACACTTTATCAACAATTTTTAATTCATTAATTATAGTCACCCTTTCATCTTCTAACATAAATTCTTCAGATCCTTTTTTTTCCCTTTGATCATCATTGTTTACAATAACATATAACAAGTCTCCAGTAGATTTGGATTGCTTAAAGTATTCTATATGCCCCTTATGAAGTGGATTAAAATATCCCGAAACAATTACTATTCTTTTTTTCATTTTCATTTTCTTTTATAGTCGTCTTTTAATCTAATTATATCATCCTCACCAAAATAAGAGCCTGTTTGTATCTCAATTAAAACTATATTTTGACTACCTTTATTCTCAATTCTATGTTTTGATTTCACAGGGATAACTACAGTGTCTCCTTCATTATACTGCTTACTAATATCATTTATAGTTATACACGGATTTCCTTTAATGATTACCCATGTTTCAGATCTTTTTTCATGAAACTGATAGCTAAGTCTATGTCCTGGAATAATTTCAAGTCTTTTAATCTTATAATTATCCTCACTATGAATAACATAAAATTTACCCCAGGGTCTTTTTTCTTTTTCTATATATTTAAACTTCTTCATAGAGGACTATATGGTTTTGATCATAATTAAATCTAGATGTAAGATGAAAACTAACTTCTCTATCAATTACACTCTCAATTTTGGGAGCTAGTTGTTCTATATATTCTGTATTTAAATCTTCTCCTAGTAGAAAAATCTCAATTTTTCCTGAATCGAATCCTCTAGCATAGTCCCCAACCAAAATAATTTTATTAACACTTCCCATTTTATTGACAACAGTTTCAACTATATCATCTAGACCTAAATGCTTCATTACAACTTGACGTAAAGTATTATATAGCGGATGATTTATATTAACGTTATATACTACCTTATTATTTTTCTTATGTTTATCTAAATATCCAGCATCATAAAGATGATTAAGTTCTTTTCTAATTGAGTTTGTAGATTCCCCCATTTCATTGGCAAGGCCATTAAGATGTCCTCTATTGGCTTGAGAGATAAAAAACTTAATTAAAAGTTTTAATCGTGTCTTTGATGTTATTAATCTATTCAACAAAGTATTTAAGTTTAGATAACAAAAGTACTTGTTTTTAAGTTAAATTCAAAATTTTTATTAAAAACCTTCAGATATAAAACAGTTATTACAGGTTAATTATTAATGAATACTGTTGTTGAATTATGCTAAGGCCATTAGTGATAAATCTATTCTCATGAATATCCTTGAATGTCCAGCTTCTTATAATATCAGATTGTTTGTCTAAATCAATACCAATATTAAATTTTTTAAAATCAAAAGATTTTACGTCTTCTAGTGTATTAAGAAATTTACTAATTGACTCAATAGAAAACATATTCCATCCCTCTTCAAAATATTCGCTTTGATAATTTTTTGATTCCTTATACTTAATGTATACATCTACAGGAAAAGAGTTAAACAGTCCTGTGATAACAACTTTTCCTCCTGGTTTTGTCCAATAAATTAAGTTAGTTATTGGTGTCTCAAATTCATGAAAAATCATATGAACTCCTGTCAGGAATGTCTTCTCGAATTGATTGGAATCAAAATTTTTTATATCTAATACTGATCCTGTTTTATATGATGCATTTGGAACATATTTTTTGGATTTTTCTAATAGGTCCTCCATTACATCAAAACCAGTTAACTGAATATTTGGAGCAATAGAATTTAGGTAGTACAGGAATTCCCCAGCAGCAGAACCAACATCACAAATACTAATACTAGAATTAAATTCATCTTCTTCAAAAGAGTGATTAACAATAAATTTAAATTGCTCTTTAGCATCATCATACCTATTTTCATTTAGGTATAAGCTATCGTGAGTTCTTCTCGTTTTCATAAACACGAACATACAAATTTAATTCTGTTATATTAATATTTTGGTCTTTCGTAAGCTATATTTTATTAACACTTTTGATAAAAAAAATATAATTTTTTTTAATTATTAAATTAGTAGCTATTATTAATGTAAATTTAATTATGAGTATTTCTATTGGAATAATTTCATTTATATTATCTATAATATCAATCGTTTTTTTTAATGTTCTCTTCACAAAAAAAAATATAATAGACAAGATAAATAAACGATCTTCTCATATGAGTTTTGCTACTCGATCAGGAGGGCTAGCAGTTTTTTCCTCAATTTTCATAATTAGTTCCATAAACTACATTATGGGTGAGACTATTTTTGACTACTCCATTCTGGTTCCACTTGGACTTCTTTCAGCACTAGGAGCTTATGATGATATCTATAGCCTTGATTTTAAGTTAAAATTTATTTTTCAAATCATTGCAGCTAAAATGATTATTGATACAGGTCTATTGATAGATAATTTTCATGGAGTCTTTGGAATATATGAGCTTAACAGAGCATTTGCACAAGTATTTACACTCTTCATTATTGTTTCAATAATCAATGCGATTAACTTTATTGATGGAATTGATGGATTAGCTATATCCACTTTTGCAATATTTACTATTTCTTTTGAGTTGTTTTCATCTACTCTTACACCTTATTCTAAATTTAGCATAATGCTATTAGCTTCTATTTTCCCACTTTATTATTTTAATTTTAGAAAAACAAATAAGGTTTTTTTAGGTGACTCTGGCTCACATTTTTTAGGTGGAGTGATTAGTATATATTCAATTTTTATTTTATCTCAAAACTATATAATAAAAGTAGAATATGATTTACATAAAATTATCTTTTTGTTCTCTATATTATCCTATCCAATTATCGATATTACGAGGATAATACTTGTAAGACTAAAAAAAAAGAAATCACCATTTGAAGCTGATAAGAATCATATACACCATTTAATTCAGGAAAAAACAAATAGTCATCCGTTTACTACTTTGATGATCATTAGTTTTACATTAATTATGATTTTGATTTTTCAAATTAACAACCTTATTTAAAAATATTAGATGAATAAAAATTCTAATAATTATTGAATTAAACATTGAGATTTAATGCCCTCAGGTATTGTATAGTTATTCTCAACTAAGTATTTGAAAACTCCACAAGAAGACGATTTTTCACCAAGATTCATTAATGATGCTGCATAGAAGAAAACAGATTCAAAATCTATACCTACAAGGTTTTGTGTATATTTCTTGTATGAAGAAATTACTTTGTCCCACTCTTCATTATAAAAATATGCTTTTATGATATTTTTCAAGGCTAATTCATTATTAGGATATAGGTCGAGTGCCTCATTTATTTGTTTTATTCCAAGTTCTTTGTTTGAATTATAAGTGATAATACCTTCATCGTATATTTTCTGTGATTGTTTAATGTTTTCTTCTGAAAAGAGAATATAATCTGCTAAGATTTTAATTTCTTCATTTTCAGGAAAAATCTCTTTAGCTTCTCTTGCGTAATTAATAACTTTTACTGAATCTACCTGATTATACTTTTCTTTCATAGCTGCAAGAAAAACTTTCCAGGTTTGATAATCTTTGATTTTTTGATTTCTCATTGTACTCTCAAAAGTTATTAATACACTATCTACCTTTTCTTCCATCATTAGCAATTTTGAAAATAAAACATAGTGTACTGGACTATTTGGTATCTCTTTAATAATCTTACGTGTATATTTATTAAAACTGTCTAGCTCATTAACAGAATAGTAATAATCTGCAAGAATTCCCTCAGAATAATTTAGAAAAGGATTGTCCTTTGCTCCCGCATTTAAAAGATCAAGTCCTTTTTGAATAGAATCAATCCCAAGATAATAGTGACCCGTAATTGCTTTAATTGGTATAGCCGTCTGGTTTAAAGTTGGGTAGTTATAATTAATTTTTTTAATAAACTCATAGTCTTTGTCTGTGAAGCTATTATTCCTTATATCTTCTAAAAATTCACCTTGCATCTTAAACGACTGAAAGTTTAGATAGTGAAAATAAATACTAATACTAGAGATGAAAATCAATATAATCAATATAGGTTTACTGTTTCTCATTATTTTTTTGAAGATTATAAATAGAATATATTAAAACAATATACATAAGTAACTGAACTTGCATTAACGGCCTTGATAACGGGAAATTTAAATTAGCATCGGCTATATATATAATTAAAGGGAGAAAATAAATTAGATTATTATTTGAATTTTCATCATTATTTATCCAAGTCTTCAATAACCCAAAATTGATTTGTATTAAGTTAAAGTAAAAGAGAAAGAAGAATATGAATCCAAATAACCCAATTTCAGCAAATATTTCAAGAAAATCGTTGTGAGCAAAGTATGGTACTACATAGCTATACATATTTATTGCATCATATTTTATAGAATATAGTTTCCAATTACCAATACCTATACCAAAAAAAGGGTTTTCTTTAATGGAAGAAATAGCGTGACCATAGAATCTTATTCTTTGTTGAATCGATTGATCTTCCGAATTATTAACAATAGACACTACTCTATTATCAACAGCAATCCTTTCAGTATTATTATATTTTGAGGAAAAAATCAAAAAAGCAACTATAAGAGGGATGGTGTAGACTAACACTTGCTTAATATCATTTATAAAAGTTATGTTTCTTTTAAAAAAAACATATTTAGTAATAATAAGTAGTATCATAAAAAAAATAGATGCAGTTATAGATAAGAAAACTGCTCGTGCAGATAATAGCATGATTACGTAAAAAGATGCAATCAGTACGATAATAATAAATATTTTTAATATAATTTTTTTTGAGCCTAAATCTTTAAATAACAGTATTAAAAAAGGGATTTTAAAAGCTACAGAGGCTGCCGAAATATTTTTGTTACCTGTAAAACCTCTTATTTCATTAGCCATTGAAAAGTTAAAATCAGTGTAAGTGTTTATTAATCTGTACTGATTTAAAGTTCCCAGCACTTCTAATCCAAGTGCAAAGGAAACTAGTATTATGATAAACTTATAATCAATTTTTTTACTTTCATAAAAAGAGACTAATATTAATAGAGAGCAAAATATTGCAAAGATTTCATTTAATTTAAGTAAAGATTCTGTAAAGTTTATTGACTGAATTAATGAAAGTATTGAAAAAAAGAAAAACAAGGAGTAGAGTATGAAAGCTCTGTTATTAAGAGCTTTGTATAAATCAACTCTATTTTTAATTAAGATAAAAAAAAGGAATACAGAGTTAATTATAGAAATAGAAATCCACTGTGTAACATTCATGTCAATTGCTCCAAAAGAAGGTAAATAGATACATGAGACTAATAATAAAGAGTATACTTTGAAATCCAATTTCATTTCTGCTGAAATATGCTGAAATATAAGAATAAAAAAAGCCTCTCGAAAGAGAGGCTTAATTTATTTGTAAATACTTTATAAAAGTATTACCAAGTAGTTCTGTTTGTGTTAACAGCAGTTACAGCACCAGTTGTAGTAGTAGTTCCGGCAGAAACTTGCGCGAAAGTAGTTACATAATCAGCTGTTCCTGTATAGTTAGCTGAACTGTATGAACCAATGCTCACACCATCAACTAATAAACCGTTTACACCATCTTGTGCAGCAGCACTAGTTATAATAGCTGTGTTAGATGCAGTATCACCAACAAGTGTTACAGTAGCTGGGAATGCTAAAGAACCAGTATTTTTAAGAGAAATTCTTAAACCAGCCTTATCAACACCTGTAGCGCTTAAAGTAAATAATGAACTATTAGAACCTGCAAGGTTCGAAGCTACGTTATATGCACTTGGAGTTAATCCAGCAACAGTACTCGTCTGAGCTGCGTCAAGAACGAAGCTTGGAGTTGGGATAGAAGCTAAAGGAGACATATCTGTAGTAGCTGTACCTGAAACACTTCTAGTAACTTTAAATACATTAGAGCCAATTGAAGTCATCGTAGCAGCTTGATACTGAGCATCAGCTTGAATTGCATCCATCACCCCGTCAGCAATATCATCAGCAGCACTTCCTGCAGGAAGAGATGCAGTTGTTAAGTACTTAGCAGCACCTGTACCAGCATCCGTACCCATTTGGAATGTAATAGCACCCGCAGATGAAGTTACACCCGCAGTAGCAGCACCAGCAGTTGAGTTAACATAAGTTACAGTAACTAATAAACTTTTAGCACCATCTCTTGCAGCAATAATTTCCATATTGTCAGTAGTGTTGTAAGATGTATTATTGTTAAGGTATGTTACTAAGTGATCAATAGTTGCAACAGTAGTTGCCGTTCCACCAACTAGAGTAGAATCACCTTGATCAAATACAGTTGTACCACCAGCAGCAGTTATAGAAACACCTTCACTTGAAGCTAAAGCTTTATCAGTAAAAGTATTATTTTCCATACCAGTAACAAATGCATAAGTAATTATCTGGTTAGCTCTCGCTCCAGTAGTAGTAGTTGTACCACCATTAACATCTCTGCTAAATACATAAGCGTAATATCCTGTGAATGTAGAAGTGAAGTCTACAGCATTAGTAGCAGCAGTTGAATCATCCCATGCAGCAGGAGCAGTTAAACTTGATGTATTATCAGCATAAGAACCACCATAAGCAGCTTGCTTTTCTAATTTAGTAACTGTATCAAACCATACACTTACAATACCAGTAGCAGCAACAGCATCAGTTAAGAATGCGTCAAGATCTTTAATACCAGAAGTAGTAGTGATTGATCCTGTATCAGAAGATGCACCAGCAACTACAGTAGCTGAAGGAGCTTCTTTAGAATCTTTAATAGATGAAGCAACTAAAGCATTTTGGTGAATATCTACATTAGTAGTAGTAGATGTACCATTATCTGCTAAGTTCGTACCACCAGCAATTGTAGCTAGTTTAGCATTGCTTGTAATAGTTAAACCATCAACGTCATCAAATCCAATTGTTAATGTTGTAATCTCAGCGTTTCCACTTACACTTACAGTAGCAGCTGTATCAGTAGAACCTGAACCAGTTGTCATTGTAGTTGTGTGAGAAGCATTAACAGATGTCATTGCATCATTGTTATCAAAAGTCCAGTCATTTGCAGAAGTTGCATCAGTAAATGAAGTTAATGAAGTGTTTCCACTCATATTAACATCAAATGCAGCAGCACCAGTTAAATTAACAGTTGCAAGGTTAGGTACAGCACTAGCTGTAACATCACCTGCTTTACCAGTAACGGTTAAAGAAGTTAATTTAGTGTGTGTACTATCAAATGATAAATCTTGTGCAGTCGTCTTGTTTTCTTCACTTAAATCAGCAACAGAAGCAGCAGAAAGAGCAGGATCATTATCTCTAATAAAAGTAATGTTTGCACTTTCTAAATCAGTTGCTCCAGAGTGACCAACAGTAACGATGTTATTACCCGTAAAGTTTTTAACACCAGTATTTAAAGTTAAAGTACCTCTAAAGTTGTGAATCGCAGCAGTTGCTACGTTAGTTAAAGCAATTGTACCATCGTGAAGACCTAAAGTGTTACCAGGTAAACCAGTAGAAGCAAATGTTCCAGCAGCAGTACCGTTAGTAAACGATGCAGGTCCGTTTAATGTTAAAGAGTAAGAATCTCTAGCTGTTCCAGCAGCATCTACAGCTTTAAAACTTCCAAGATCCAATGTTGCATCTTTTTTAGTTATAATAGTCATAGCAGCGTTAGGAGTAACTACAAGAGAACCTAAATCTACACTTGTAGCATAAGTAAACTCAATTGTATCAGCAGTAGCGTCAGTCTGAAGACCAGTTACAGTAGCTAAAACTGGGAAGTTTACTCTTGTTACTACAGTTTCGTAATCATCTTTCATGTCGATGACTGCCGCGTTAGTCAGCTTAGGGAAGTGGTAACCTCCTGGCTGAGTCATAGTAATGTTACCAACAGAAATTAAGTTGTTGAAAACAACCTCTGTTCCAGTTGATGAAAACGCAGTATAAGTAATATTACCAGTCATAGTATTGATTCTATCAACTAAAGTTTGAACTTTAGCGTAATCCATACCTGAATAACCAGTAACAGTTAAGTTAGCATTAAGAACATTTAATTTGTTCCCTAATGCTAAAGCAGCCTCTAAAGTAGTTGCATTCGTAACAGATACATTTGAAGAGTAAATGTTAGAAGTAGCAAGTAAGTCGGCCACACTAGCTGTTATAGCTGTAACTTCTTCTTGTAATGCAGTAACTGCAGCAGCAGTTGAAGCAGTAGCAAGAGAAGCTTGTACAGCGTCTACTTCAGCTTGTAATGTTGCAAGACTAGCAGAAAGACCTGAAAGATCTATTCCATTAGCAGCAGCAGTAGCAGCATCAGCAGAAGCGCCAGCAGCAGTAGCAGCAGATTGAGCAGCAGCAACACCAGCTGAAAGACCACTAATAGTCCCAGAAAGTGAAGATACTTGACCTGATAAAGAAGCTAAACCGTCAACTTGAGATTTTAAAGCGCTAATTTGAGCGTTTAAATCATCAAATTGATCATCGTAGTTTTGACAACCCACTAAAACAAGTGAGGCAAGCAAAACGGTTAATAATCCTTTTTTCATGTTTTTAAAATTTAATTTATATTTAATGTTTGTATTTTATTATGAACGTTCATGTTACATATTAAATGTACACACACACATAAGCAAATACCGTGCCACAGATACTAAAATCAACACAAAATACTAATAATCAATGATATACAAAATTTTTAAAATTAGAAATTTAACCCTTTCATCCTTAATTTTTATTATTTCATGTACTAATACTAATGACTCAGAGCCAATCGACTGTGTAAACACAATCACGAAAAACTCAATAACTTATGTAAATGAGGAAAAATTTACTGGCCAATGCTATGTATATGCAGATAACAGACAAATTGTTAGACTTAGCAGCTACAAAAATGGAAAGCCTAATGGTGTATATAAAGGTTGGTATTATCAAACTGGTATTCTAGCCTATGAGGGGAGGAGAAAAAATGGTCATATACATGGAGATTATATTGGCTATCGAGAAGACGGAACTCTACAAGCAGAAGGGAAATTCAAAAAGGGGTTCTATAATGGAGTATGGAAATACTATAATAACTTCGAAGAATTAATACTTGAAAAAAGATTTATCAATGGAAAAGCAGTAGATTCGACACTAATAACCAAATAACTATGAGATTTCTAAAAATATTTTTAATACTATTTACTTCAACTTTATTAATAAGGTGTAATGATTCTGTATCACGAGTAATAACAATCGATACACACGATGATATAAATGTTATCAACTTTACGGATAGCTTAAACTATACGATGAATACTGATTCACAAGTAAACCTTCCAAACATGATTGCTGGCGGTCTTGATGTAGCATGGTTTGTAGTGTATACTGCTCAGGGAGAGCTAGATGATGATGGTTATACTGCTGCAATGGATAATGCAGTATCTAAGTTTGATGCAATTGAACGACTAGTTAACAAATATGCACCTGATCAAATTGAGCTAGCCCTTAACTCTGATGATGTCAGAAGAATACATGCAAAAGGAAAAAAAGTAGCAATGATAGGTGTAGAAAACGCATATCCAATGGGACTTGATACTTCAAATGTTAGAAAATTTTGGGAAAGAGGAGCAAGATATGTATCTCTATCTCACAACGGTCATAGCCAGTTCTCTGATTCAAATACTGGAGAATTTGATGGAACTGCATTACACGATGGGTTAAGTGATCTAGGTAAAGAGGTTGTAGGCCTTTTAAACTATTACGGGCTTATGATAGATATTTCTCATCCATCAAAAGAGGCCATAAAGCAAATGATAGAATTAAGTGTTGCCCCTGTAATTGCATCACATTCTTCAGCACGAGCATTAAGAGATCATCCAAGAAATTTAGATGATGAGCAGCTAAACTGGGTAAAAGAAAACGGAGGTGTCATACAAACTACAGCACTTGGAGCTTTTTTAACTGATCGTAAAGATCCCCCACCAAATATGGATGACTTTA